>Ga0209430_1001060_pt1 | contig 22068 bp, 18 predicted proteins | sample BarGraIncub1133A_FD_184504 | JGI IMG/M metagenome (GOLD analysis project Ga0209430, IMG submission 184504) | Arctic peat soil microbial communities from Barrow, Alaska - Barrow Graham LP Incubations 11-33A (SPAdes) (version 2) | ecosystem: Environmental > Terrestrial > Soil > Wetlands > Peat... | reverse complement strand
TCCTTGTGGCCGGGTTACACTACTTCGGCCACCGGTCCCGTGGTGTCGGTGACGGCCTGGCACTGGACAGAGTCCTGGCTGAGTCGCCGGCCGACATCATCATACTCGACCTCGGGCTGCCGGGGGAGGATGGTATTGCTATCGCCAGGCGCCTTCGCGAAAATCACAACTACGGGATCGTGATGGTCACGGCCCGAGGCAGGTTGGACGAGCGGGTGCTCGGCCGGGAGAGTGGTGCCGACCTGTATTTTATCAAGCCGGTCGATATCCGGGAGTTGAATGCGGCCTTGATAAACCTGGCCCAACGGCTATTTAAAAGAGCGCAGTCCGGATGGCGCTTTACGGCACGAACCTCGACGCTGCAAACCCCACAGGGAGTGACAATTCACCTGACAGCCCAGGAATGCCTCCTGATGCAGAAATTGCTGGAGACGCCGGGCACAAATGTGTCCCGGAGAGAAATCTTCAGGGCGCTCAATCAATCGGACGATATCTACGCTGACAAACGCCTTGAAACACTGGTCAGCCGCCTGAGAGGCAAGGTTAAGTCCGCCGATACGACCAGCGAATTGCCGGTGCGTGCCCGCCACAATCTGGGCTATGCCTTTCTGGCCGAGGTTAGGGCATGAACGATGAACCGGTTATCGTTGTGCCAGAGGCAGCCATATGTGCAGATACACCGAAGGAAAACGGGTTGCCACCAGCCGGCCATGATGCGGAGTTGCGCACCCTGTTGGACGTCATGCCGGTCGGCGCTGGCTGGTTTGACCGTGAAGGGCGCTGCACCTTTGTGAACGGTGCTTTTGTTGATCTATTCGGATATTCCCTTGACGATATGTCCGATACCGAACAGTGCTTCATGAAGATATATCCCGATACTGTTGTTCGTGAAATCGTTGCCGGTTGGTGCGCGAAGCAGGGCGCCTCGTTGCAATCCGATACAGCCATCTCACCGGTGTCGCTGAACATCACCTGCAAGGATGGTACGGTCAAACAGGTCGTTTTTACCGCCCGCCCAGCGCTCGGTCGCCTGATCGTGACCTTCACCGAAAGTAGCGAACTTAACGAAAAACTTAAAACGCGCATAGCTCAGGCCGTGGAGGAACTGCACCAGAAGGACGATATCCTGGCCAGCCAAAACCGGTTGCTGGTCGACCTGGCGCCGGAGGCGATCATCGTCTTCGATACGCAGCTTGACCGTATCATTGATGCCAATGCCAAGGCGGAACAGTTGTTCGGCTGCAGCCGCGAGATTCTGCTGATATCAAGCCCGCTGAAGTTTTATATGCAAAAACAGCCTGATGGCCAGCCGGTTGATGCAAGCTTTAGTGAAAATTGTGAAAAGGTCATTGCAGGAAAAGTTTTCGTTATAGAGCGGGCCATCAGAAGCGTTTCCGGGAACGAAGCCATGTGTGAGGTACGGCTGGTCAGTCTGCCTTCGCCGCACAATATGCTGATCCGCGCCAGTTTCTTCGACATAACCGAACGCATGCGGACTCAAAAGGAGCTGACCAAGGCCCTTGCCAGCGAACACCGGCTGAATGAGGAACAACGGCAGTTCATGGGGCTCGTCTCCCACGAGTTGCGTACCCCGCTGTCAATTATCGACGGTACGGCCCAACTGCTGGCACTGACCGCCTGCAAGGATAAAGAATGTCTCATACATGCCGAGCGCATCCTGTCCTCAACCAAACGTCTCTCCAGTCTGATTGATACCTGTCTTGCCGAGGAGCGCCTCTGTACGTCCGGCTGGATACCCGCCATAGTGTCCGAAGATATCCGCCGATTGGCCCGGAATGCCATTGTCCAGGCCCAGGCCGGCACCGATCAGCACCTGATTCTCGCCGACCTTGACAGGCTCCCCGATCAGTACAGCTGTGACCCAATGCTGATTCAGGTGATGCTCAACAACCTGCTCGACAATGCCATCAAATATTCGCCGGAAGGTGGAGACATCCACGTGCGCGGCTGGTGTGGCCCGGATGGTGAGCTGTCGTTTGAGGTAGTCGACCAGGGCATCGGCATTGCACCTGACCAGCTCGAAAAGGCCTTTGACCGTTTCTACCGCATCTGGCAAGTACCCGGTATTGCCGGCGCAGGCCTCGGCCTGCATATCGTAAAGCGCATCGCCGAACTTTATGGCGGCACTGCCCGCTGCAGCAGCGAAGCGGGGCGTGGTTCCACCTTCACCGTGCAGCTCTGCGGCAAAAACGGTTTATAAATCACCGGTAGTTTCGGCCCTCCGCTGCTCCCACCACGCCGTTTACCCAATACCGTTCCATTGTCAGCAATTGTCAGAAACTGTCAGTTATAATGTGTATGCAAAGGGCGCCGTTTCGAATATGTAATTTATATATTTTGAACGACCGGACATAACTTTTTAAGTACTTAGGAATGATATAATAACGAGGTTCAGGAATATGAACATCTGTGTCAGGTTGTCAGGCAGTTTTGCCATTATGGTTACGCTGATTGTCTGTATGGCGGTGTTCGGGTTGCTCAAGCTGGCAATGAATGTCTACTAATTATTACAGTGTGGATCGAACGGTGGCGATAAAAATCGTTGCCATATATGCACTTTTCAGTTGCTTCTGGATCGGTGCCTCCGACATCATCCTGCATGATCTCGTGCCGGATCCGGCCATCCTCTCCCGGATCAATATCTTCAAAGACATTCTCTTTATCGTTCTCACCATTGCCCTGCTGTACCATTTGATTAAACGCTATTCTCAGCTCTCCCGTGAGGCGCAGGAAGCGAGGCTCCAACTCGAATTCCATGTCACTGCTCTTGATAATTCCAGAGCAGCTCGCCAGGATGCTCTGGAAAATCTTGCCATTGTTGCCGGCGGAGTACCGACCCTGATTGCCCATATGGATCTGAACCAGCGGTATCAGTACGTCAACGCCAACTACGCGGCCTGGGTGGGGCGGCCGGAACGTGAGATCGTCGGTGCAACCGTCAGGGAAATAATCGGCGAGGAGATTTACTGGACCACGGTTGGATGTATCGAGCAGGTTCTGGCCGGCCGTTTTACCTTCATGGAACGGAAGGCAAACATTCTGGGGGAAGAGCGGATTCAGCACATGTCGTTTATTCCCCGGCTTGATAATCGGGGCGCTGTGGTGTCGTATTTTGCGCTGATAAACGACATCACCGACATCAAACAGGCGGAGCACGCTCTTCAGGCCTCTGAGCAAAAATTCAGGACACTGCTGGAAAATGTCCGATTGGTCGCGGTGATCATTGACAATAACGACTCAATCACTTTCTGCAACGATTTTATCAGCGAGATAAGCGGCTGGCCGCGCGAGGAGATGATTAACCGGAACTGGTTCGAACTTTTTGTGCCACCAGAAGCCAGGGAAACAGCCAGAAACACGCTGGGTTCGACCGACCCATCATCCGCTTTCTCCCCGCATTTCGAGGATGCCATTCTGACCCGTGCAGGCGCTCTGCGGCAGATAGTCTGGAACATGACGCGGCTCCATGATGCCGAAGGGCGTGTGAGCGGGACGGCGTTAATCGGAACGGACGTCACCGAGCATCGTAAAGCCGAGGAGCAGCTCCGCCAGGCCCAGAAAATGGATGCGATTGGAACCATGGCAGGGGGCGTGGCCCATGACTTCAACAATATTCTGACGATTATCATAGGGTATGCGGAGATATTGCGGAGTTGCCCGGACGACACCACCCGGCTGGACGCGAGTTACATCGACCAGATCATCAAGGTGGCCAACCGGGCGGCAAGACTTACCCACAGCCTGCTGGCCTTCAGCCGCAAGCAGAGCATTGAGGTGACAGCCATTGACCTGAACAGCCGAGTCAGGCAGCTGGAAGAACTTTTGTGCCGGATTATCGGTGAGGATATCACCGTCACGGTGTCCCTCTGCGAATACTCGCTAAGTGTCATGGCCGATGGGGGGCAACTGGACCAGGTGATCATGAACATGATCAGCAATGCCAGGGACGCCATGCCATGGGGAGGAGGGGTAAGGATTTCGACCTATCTGGACGAACACCCCCAGCCGCTTCCGGGCTGCCACAACGAACCCCCTGCAGTCCCCTGTGCCGTGCTGGAAATAGCCGACACCGGATCCGGCATGAGCAGTGAGACCCTGGAACGGATATTTGATCCGTTCTATACCACCAAGGAGGTGGGCAAGGGAACCGGGCTCGGTCTCTCCATGGCATATGGGATCGTCAAGAGTCACAACGGCTCCATTGAAGTGTCCAGCGAAACGGGTGAAGGCACAACGTTCAGGATTTATCTCCCCTGCATTCAGCCGTCAGCAGTAATGACAAAAAAAGAGCGATTGCCCGCACTGCTGGAGGGGAATGAAACCATTCTGCTCGTGGAAGACGAACCGGTCGTGCGGAAGATCGTAAAGAAGATGCTGGAAAAATACGGGTACCGGATCCTGGTTGCGCAGAACGGCGAAGAAGGGCTTGCCGTGTTCCGGAGCACTCTTGAACCGATCCATCTGATCCTCACCGATGTGATTATGCCCAGGAAAAACGGCATTGAGATGAAACGGGAAATACATGCGCTCAATCCGGGAATCCCGACTGTCTTCATGAGTGGCTACTCCGCCGATCTCATGGCGCAACTCCAAGGTGGCGGACAAGTTGTCCACTATATTACAAAACCGTTGAAGTTGCCGCTTCTGCTCAATACGATACGCGAAGCCCTGGCGTCAGCGCCGAAGTTTGGTCCAGACCTGGGCTGATCCTGATCATATACGCTGCCGATTACCGCCCGTGCCTATAAAGAGATGATCGGCACATACGAAACTATCCCGTTAGCGTCCCTGGCAGGCACTCCCTCGCTGGACCTGGATACATACGTAACCAACAAGGCTCTGGACGGCCTCTTCATAATGGTGGGCAAGGAGGAAAAGGAGATCAGGACAAACCCTGTGGCCCAGACGACTGATCTCCTGCGCAAAGTGTTTGGCGGGAAGTGAAGCTGGTGCCGGATGGTATCCTATAAAAGTAGTTCACATATGGCAGAAACGTATGTAGAATGTTCAGCTTACTCTTTAACAGAGCCTGCTGAATGACAGTGATACATTGATTAACATCAGGGATTGAAGCATGAACAAAAACTGCATTATCGGTCGCCAGCCAATTCTGGACAGGAATGAGCACCTCTACGGCTACGAACTTCTCTTCCGCTCCACGGATGTGAATGAAGCCGATATACAGGATGCAGGACGGGCCACCGCCACTGTGATCGTCAACACCCTCGCATCGTTCGGAATAGTAGAGCTTCTGGGGGGACGCAAGGGATTCATCAATGTTGATTTAGATATGCTGATGGACGAAGTCCTGGAGCTGCTCCCGCAGGAGCATGTCGTCATTGAACTGTTGGAGTCAATTGAGCCTTCACCACTCCTGGTTGAGCGTTGCCGGGCACTCAAGGAAGCCGGATTCAGCCTGGCCCTGGATGACCATCAGTACAGCCCGGACTTTGCCGAATTATATGCCATAGTAGACATTATCAAAATTGACCTGCTTCTGACACCGTTGGAATCCCTGCCGGATATACTAGAGTCCCTGCGCCCGTATCCCTGTAAACTGCTTGCCGAGAAGGTCGAAAGTGCCGAGCAATTTGCTGCATGTCATACCCTTGGCTTCGACTACTTTCAGGGCTATTATTTTGCCCGGCCGGACATCCTCAAGAAGAAAAAAATGGACGAGGATGCGACGACTCTCCTCAAGCTGATGCGCCTTTTGGCAGAAGATGCCGACATCGAGGTCATAGAGCAGGCATTCCGTGGCAGCCCGTCACTGACATACAAGCTGTTGATGCTCGTTAACTCGGTAGCGTTCGGGCAACGTCATAAAATCCAAGGTGTGGCCCACGCCATTGCAATGACCGGAAGAGTGCAGATCAAGCGATGGATACAGCTGGCTCTGTTCGCCGCTGATGGCGATGATGCTTTTGACCACCCTCTCGTTGACATGGCCGCCACCAGGGCCGGAGTAATGGAACAGTTGGCCTTTATCCACCCGCTCCTGCAGTTTGACGGCGAATCCGCCGATCGGGCTTTTATGACCGGCATCCTCTCCCTGATGGAGAGCATCTACGACGTTTCCATCGAAGATATCATCGCAAACCTCAATCTCAATGAAGAAGTAGCCGCTGCCCTGATTAACCGCGAAGGGCCTTACGGCACTCTGCTGCGAGTAATGGAAAATCTTGAGGATCTCGATATGGGGGCAGCATCGGCGGAACTCACGGCCATAGGCATTAATCCCAACAACCTGGCTGAAATCCAACTGCGCGCTTTTAACTGGCGTAAATCCGCGTAAACGGTGGTGCTTCACTCCCGCTTGTGCCCGTCAAAAGCCTACTACAAATCGTTCGAAATCATCGGCGGACAGTGGCTCACTGATTACATATCCCTGCAGTTGATCACAACCGCTCCGCTCGATGACCGACAGTTGCTCTTTCGTTTCAATCCCGATTGCGCCCACGTTTATTCTCAGATTGTGTGACATGGCGATGACCGCATTTATAACCGCCAGGTCATCGGGCTCTGATAACATAGTATGCACAAAGCTCTTATCTATGATGACCTTGTGAATGGGCATTTTTCTCATCCACTGTATAGAGGATGAACCACAGCCGAAATTATCTATGGCGAGGGTAACACCGATTTCAGTTAACGCGTGCATGCTGCGGAGAGAAAAAACCGTATCCGCCATGATGGCCTTCTCGGTGATATCAAACTCCAGTTGGTGCGAATTCAGGCCTGTTTCGGCAAGTATCCGGGCAATCTTTTCGATGAGATCCGATTGGTGGAACTGGCGATTTGAGAGATTCACGGAAACGCTTAGGGGATACCCCTTCTCGTTCCATATCCGGGCCTGATCGCAGGCATTGCGGATTACCCATTCACCAATGGGCACGATGGCTCCGCTATCCTCCGCGATTGCAAGGAACTGATCGGGTGGTAGCAGGCCCTGTTCAGGGTGCCGCCACCGCAGGAGCGCTTCTGCGCCAATAATGCCACGCGTCTCGCTGCTCACTTGCGGCTGGAACAGAAGTTCCAGTTCGCTTCTGTCAACGGCCTGGCGCAAGAATCTCTCCATGTTCTGGCGCTTAATGGTCCGGGCGTTGATCTCAGCGTTATAGAACTGGTATGCATTCCTGCCTGAGCTTTTTGCGTCGTACATTGCTGTGTCGGCTTTTTTCATCAGCTCTTCACTGCACTCGCCATCATCCGGAAACATGCAAATCCCGATACTGGTGGTCGAATTTACCGCAACATCGCCCAGCATAAACGGCGTGTCAAACACGCCCAGTATTTTTTTCAGCACGACGCCCACATCATCCGTCTGGGCGAGATCCGGCATGAGTACCGTGAATTCATCCCCGCCGAGGCGAGCCACCGTATCGGACTCGCGGATGCAGGCTCTGAGTCTCTGGGCCACTTCCTGCAGCAAAAGATCCCCGCAGCTGTGCCCCAGCGTGTCGTTGACCTGCTTGAAACCGTTGAGGTCCAGAAACAACAGGGCCAGTTTTTTCCCGTTGCGCCGTGCCTCCGCCAGCTCCATGGAGAAGAAATCCATAAAAAGCTGCCGGTTTGGCAAGTCTGTCAGGGGGTCGTGGTATGCCCGGTGTTTGATGACCTCTTCCATCATTCTGCGTTCAGTCACGTCGCGGGCTATTACCGAATTACCGATTACTTTTCCATTTGCATTCAGTAACGGCGATGTTGTAATCGATACATTGATCCGGCTGCCATCTTTTTTAATGCGGACTGTTTCAAAATGCTGGAGCCGTTCGCCGTTCATGATCTTCTGCAGGATATGGGATCTTTCGTCGTACCGTTCAGGCGGGATTAAGGTGAAGATCGTACGGCCAATTATTTCACTGGCTGAATAACCGAACACATTCTCCGCTCCCCTGTTCCAGCTCGTAATAGTGTCGTCCAGTGACACGCTGAAAATTGCGTCGTCCGAAGACTCTACTATCATCGCCAGGCGGGCGCGTACCTCTTCCGTCTGTCTGCGCTCGGTCACATCCTGGGCGGTGCCGATCACCGCCGCTGGTTTGCCGGCGGTATCAAAAATAACGTCTCCATTGCAGTGGATTTTTCGATTTGAGCCATCCGGGCGTACGATGCCGCAGTAATGGCTGATAAAGGGTTGGCCATTCTTTACGGCGTTCTGGATGACCATTTTCACTTTGTCGCGAGCGGTGGGATGGACCATGCCCAGAAATACTTCCAAGGATGGCGTGGTTGTTGCCGGGTCAATGCCAAAAATCCGGTACAGCTCCTCCGACCAGCTCATTTTGCCGCTCTCAATATCCAATTCCCAGCTGCCGAGACGGGTGATTTTTTGCGCCAGTGCAAGTTGCTGTTCGCGCTGGCGGATTACCTGCCCCTGCTCGCGGACCAGTCGATTCAGGCTGATCTCTTCAATTGATTTATCAATCACGGCAAAGAGATTCTCTTGGATGAGGGGTTTCATCACGTAATGACGGATGCCGATCTCGATGGCATTATGAAGATAGGAGGGATCATCGTACCCCGTCACGGCGATAATGACCGCCTCTGCATCGATCGTCCTGATCTCATTGGCCATCTGGATGCCGTCCATAACCGGCATATACATGTCGGTTAACACGATGTCCGGTCGCTGCTCACGGTACAGCTCCAGCCCCTTGGCGCCATTTTCAGCGATAAAAAGCTTCAGGCCGGGATATCTTCTGGTAATGATTTTACTAATGAAGTTGATGGAACGTTCGTCATCATCCACGTAGAGCAGCCTGTAGCCGAGTATGTCGCGTTGTAATGGCTCCATATCGCTCCTCAATACGGAATTATCTGGTTGACCGCTCGTTATGCTGTTTTCGGGGCCATTTTACATATAGTCACTCGTCGCTCTACGATAATAAAGAATTTAAGCATATAGTATGCCCGTGGCTAATGTGCTGATTTTGAAAGGGGAGTTTGTGGCGATTCGGGATTAGAGCGGTTGTTTTGTAAATTACTTCGACAGATGCGGGAGAAAAATTACATTCTGCTGGAATGTATTTAGCCTACCGATACCGCACCATGTTTTTAAGGTCTGTCACTCGATCATGACAGTAATGACAGATACGCCTGCCATACTTTAACCCAGGCGGTAATCATGAAATAAATATTCCTTGCATAACGTTTTGTATAAGCACAAAATGGGGCTGTCAGATTAGCCGGTGAGCAAGTTGTAAGGAGGTGAGAGCAATGGCAATGGCGGCATTATCACCGAACAGCGTTTTGGCTACTCCTATCGATATTAACCCGCAGGTTAAGAACGATCTTCAGGCTTCACCGTCTCAAGTTGCTCAAGACGCACAGAAGGCTGTCAAGACGGCGCAAACAGATACGGTGACTATTTCGTTTCAGGCCTTGAAGATGGCTGATGACAAGAACGTTGTCGCCAAAGAAACGGCCGATAAGGCGGATGAACGACGTGCGTTGCAATTGGCACGCGGCAAGGCTGACAGCGCAAAGAATGAGAGTCAAAGAAATGCAGTGAGAGCGTATACTGCTGTGAGTGCGAACCAGTAACCCGGCAGTGTAACATACCCACATAATCAGCATAAACGACAAGAGGAAACCAGTAGTTGGTTTTCTCTTGTCGTTTCAAGGGTTGCACAACGTAAAACCAGCAGCTGCAGTTTTGTGTCACAGGGCGTACGCCTATGCGGCTACACGCTTGTGACTCCCGGTGCCTATGCCTTCGTATTCACCGATGAATCTGATTTCGCAGCAGCTTCCTTCAAACGCATCATAAGTTCAGAAGGCACCTGGTAGATAAGTCTGTTAGACGCGTCCATGTACCGTACGCTTAAATCGCCTTTCAGATCATAGGCAAACTGGACCTTGCCCATTGCCCTCACGGACGGCTCGCTGTCGGCTACTTTGGTTGTTGCTTCCTTCTTTGCATCTTCTTTCCTCACATCAGTTATTGTCTGTCGTGACTGTAAGGATATGCTGACCGTATCGGCGGGGACCGGCTTGCTGTCCTTGGCTAAAGCGGCACCTGCATTCGAAGAACCGGCCCCCCTCCACTCCTGCGGAGAAGGGTTTAGCTTTGCATTTAAAAACTGCGGAGGCGTCTGAGCTATGTCCGAAATCATGGCTGGTGTCATAACCACTTCCCGTACCAAAATGATAGTCACAATCAAGAGAAATTATATCATGTTCATTGTAACTCCCACAAAAAAAAATTACAAACACATTTATATGGTAGACCGCACAAGCGGTCTGATAGGACCAAAAAGCGATGTCATAGCGTTTTTTACTACGCGGCGTTGGTAAAAGGTCTATAGTAATCGATAGTGCACTGTTCTTTGAATCCGGGCAATCAAGACGGATTTTTATACCTTGCTAAAAAACAATTCAGTACCCTGAGGGGATTACCACGTGCCGTTACCATCCCCCTATGCCCCGTCATATCTTAACGAAAGCATACAGCAGCAGCAGACCGAGTCCAACCGGCGTGAGTACGGCCGACTGTACGACCTTTTGACCTTTGCAGACACTGAACGGCTGGCCGCTGCCGGTGCAGAGCGAAAAGAGCTGCTGGAGTGGTTGGAGCGGTATGCCTGTTTCGGGTATGCCGGGACCAAGGTGGATTGCAGCTCCCTCTCTCCCGGTTGCCGCTGTTGCGGTGATGGCGGCTGGTCCTGTCTGTTCGTCAATGGCCGCTGCAACGGGCGCTGCTTCTACTGCCCCACGGCACAAGACGACGATGGGCCACCGGTTACCAATGGGCTGGCTTTCTCCACACCGGAGGACTATGCCGCTTATGTGGCCGCTCTGGGGTTCAGCGGTGTTAGCATCAGCGGTGGCGAACCGTTGCTGACGCCGGATCTGACCCTGGCCTACCTGAACGCTGTGCGCACGCGGTGCGGAGATGATGTGCACCTCTGGCTCTATACCAACGGCACCCTGTTGACCGCCGATCTCTGCAACCGCCTGCGGGATGCGGGTCTAAACGAGATTCGCATCGACCTCGGTGCTGTCCGTTATAATCTCAAAAAATTGCGCCTGGCGGTGGGGTGCATCAGAACGGTAACGGTGGAAATCCCTGCGGTGCCGGAGGATGAAGAACTGCTGAAACGGAAGATGGTCGAAATGGCCGATGCGGGGGTGAATCACCTCAATCTGCATCAGATGCGGTTGACGCCGTACAACTTTGGCCCATTGACAGAGCGGGGCTATACATTTCTCCATGGCGAGAAGGTCACGGTACTGGAGTCGGAGCTCACTGCTCTGCGGACCGTTCGTTTCGGGCTGGAACAGGGGATTTCTCTGCCGGTTAACTACTGTTCATTCCCTTATAAACGGCGCTTTCAGCACGCCGCCGCCCGGCGTCGTGCCGCCCTGACGGTCTGCGTTTCCGGCGAGACCGTAACGGAACCCGGCTATCTGCGCACACTTTCAGCAACGGGTGTGCGCTACTGCGAAGCAGCCCTGCTGCAGAATCCGAGCTATCGCTACCCCTTTGAAAAGATCGTGCTGGAAACCGGCCGTGCCCTGTATCTGGAGCGGCGACCACTGACGCCGGAACTGGAACTGTCGGATGCTGAACTGACCGCTCTGAAGGCGGGTCAGCCACCGGAGCGGATAGCCCGCTTTGAGAGGGTTGAGAGCGGTCTGGCCCAGTATTTCTAATTCTTGCTCCTTGGCTTTCGGTCCGGCCAGAGTCTGATCAAACAGTATGGTGATTCCATGGGTGAAATAGTCAGCCTTTCCATCAATCTATTGGAGCGCTTGGGCATTCTTGCCGTGCTTTTTTTTCTCATGATGAGATTCGAGCTGTTTCGGCGATTGCTGACCGGTCGGGCGACCGGCCGTGAGAAGTTGTTTCATGCCGTTTACTTCGGGGTCGCGGGGATCTTTGCTACGTACAGCGGCTTCCCGATGCATGGGGCAATTGCCAACCTGCGCACCGTTCCGATTGTCATCGGCGGCATACTGGGAGGTCCGCTGGTCGGACTGTCGGCTGGCATCATTGCGGGAGTCCATCGTTATCTCTTCGATATCGACGGGGTGACCTCTCTGGCGTGCGGTATTGCGACGCCGCTTGCCGGGGTCGTGGCTGGCCTGCTCTATCGCAGACTGCACCGGAAAACATTCGACTCGCTGACAGCCTTTTTCATCGGCATTGTTGCCGAATTGATCAAGATGGGGCTTATCGTGCTTCTGGCGCGTCCACAAGCCGCCGGCTTGAACGTGGTGCAGACTATCGGACTGCCCAGCATACTTGCAAACGCCTTTGGCATTGGGGTTATAGTGGAATTGATCGCCTCCGTCACGCGCGAGCAGGAACGGGCCATGGCGCAACAGGCGCAGACCACGCTTAATATCGCCTTCAGGACGCTACCATATTTGCGGCATGGCCTGAACCGGGATTCAGCAGCGGAAGCGGCGCACATCATCAGGGAGATGACCGGCCTGGATGCGGTAGCTCTCTCCAGCGAGGGTGAAATCCTGGCTCACGAGGGACTGGATGGTAAACATCACGTACCGGGGGGGCGCTCGCTGCCGCATGCTGCGCGGCAAGCATTTGAGACAGGTTCGGTGGTTATCGCACGGACAAAAAGCGCTATCGGCTACACGGACCATGGGGGCGTGCTCGGTTCGGTCATTGTCGTGCCGCTCAAAAAATGGGACAAGACCGTGGGAGTCATGGAGCTGTATCGTCTTAAAGAGTTTGGCATAAGCCGCTTGGATGTGGAGTTGGCCAATGGTCTTGCCCACCTGTTTTCCAATCAGCTCGAACTGGGGGAGGTCGAAATTCAGCGCAAACTGGTTGCCGAGGCCGAGATCAAGGCCCTTCAGGCTCAGATCAATCCCCACTTTCTGTTCAACGCCATCTCTACTATCAGCAGCTATACTCGGACCGACCCACAAACCGCCTCCTGCCTGCTGGTGAAGCTGGCCGACTTCTTCCGAAAAAACATCAGCCCTACCGCTAACGAAGTGCCGCTGTCGGTCGAACTGGAACATTGCGAGGCCTACATCGCTATCGAAAAGGCCCGGTTCGAAGAACGTCTTTCCATCGTCTACGAGATCGACGATGAGGCCCTGTCGTGCAACGTCCCCTCATTGATCCTGCAGCCGCTGGTGGAAAACGGCGTGCGCCACGGCATCCTGCCCAAGGAGGGTGGCGGGGTGATCCATATCGGGGCCAGGAAAGCCGATCATGATCTGATGGTCTATGTCAAGGATAACGGTGTGGGGATGTCGCAGGAACGCATACGGAGCCTCCTGTCGGAGACGTTATCGCCCCATACAGGCGATGGGCTGGGATTAGCTCTCAGAAACGTGAACGGCCGACTGACGGCCCTGTACGGTAAAGACAGGGCGTTGCAGATCGAGAGCGAACCGGGCGCCGGCACTACGGTCCGTTTCACTGTCCCGGTGGGCGCATGACAATTTCCGTATTCATAATCGACGATGAGGCACCTACCCGGAGAGAATTGAGCTACCTGCTGGAAGAGGTGGGGGGGGTGGATATCCTCGGTGAGGCATCCAATCCTTCCCAGGGACTGCAAGGCATTCGTGAAACCAAGCCCCAACTCGTGTTTCTCGACATTCAATTGCCAGGGCTGAATGGGATAGAATTGGCGCAGATCATAAGTGAGCTGCCGGACAAACCGTTGATCATATTCGCCACGGCTTTTGAGCAGTTTGCCGTGCAGGCCTTTAATGTCGAAGCACTTGACTACCTCCTCAAGCCGTTCACTCTGGAACGCGTGGCCAAGTCCATCCATAAGGCCGGGAAGGCCCTTTGTTCCCATGTGATGGAAAAAATGAATTTCGGCATCCAGGACATACAACATGTGTCGGACAAATCCGATATCAAGCGGGTGCTGGTGCATAAGGGGGACAAAATGATCCCCATAGCGCCAGAGAGCATCGTGTTCATACGCGCTACGGAGAGGGAAGCGGAGGTGCATACGGCGGAGGGGATATTTACCTCGAAGAGCACCCTCAATACACTGGAAAGCGTTCTGGAGCCATACTTCTTTGTCCGGGTCCACCGCAACTCGCTGGTCAACCTGAACTGCATCATAGAAATCATCCCCTGGTTCAGCGGCAGTTGCAAACTGGTGATGAACGATAGAGCCGGCAGCGAGGTGCTGGTCAGCAGATACAACGCCAAAGACCTGAAACAGCGCTTAATCCTGAGTAAATAAGTTCGCGTACATTTCTTGAAGAACCCTTTGCCGTCTGAAGCGGATAACCATTCAGCGGCAAATCCTGCCATTCAGACGTCATTTTATACCATTCGGTAAAATTCAGTTTTCCATTATGACACAGTGGTACATATTTAATCCATAAAGGAAAAGTCGGAGGAGCAGACTCGGTTTGCTTCTACCGCTTCACGTGGGAAAACGGCAGAAGCGTCTATGCTGGAGCCTCGATTACCACCAAAAAATGAAGGAGGTCGTGATGTCTGAAGAACTGATCGAATCCGCAGGACAGGAGAACACAGGGGTGAGCCGTCGGGACTTTATTAGAACCGCGGCGGTTGTCGGCGCCAGTATACTGGCCGTGCAGTCTGTGGGACGCAATGACGCTCACGCTGCCGAGGATGTGAAGAAGGAGGCCAAGGCCGCTTCGGCTGCTGCGGCGGGTGGGGGTGCCAAGAAGCTCTCCGAAGTGCTCAAGGTTGCCCGTGAAAAGATGTATCCGCGCTGCCGTGTCTGCCCTGAATGTGACGGGGTGGCCTGCTCTGGAGAGGTGCCGGGCATGGGCGGCATCGACTCAGGCAAAGCATTCAGAAACAACCTTGAGGCTCTTGCCAAATACGATCTTAAAATGCGCACCTTCCACGATGTAAAAAAACCAGACACAACTCTGACGCTGTTCGGTACAAAACTGTCGATGCCGATCCTTTCGGGAGTAACCGGTGGTGTAACGTACAACATGGGGCTGGGGGGCAAGGTCAGCGAAGAGGAGTACGCCGAGGGGATCATCGGTGGCTGTGTCCTGGCCGGCACCATGGGCTTTGCTGCGGACGGTATCGGAGACCCGCTATCCGTCTACGAGTCCAGGCTGAAAACCGTGGCCAAGTACCGGGGGCACGCTGTAGCGCAGATCAAGCCGCGCACCCAGGCTGAAATCATCGAGCGTATCCGCCTGATCGAGCAGACCGGCGCACCATTCTTCGCTATCGATATCGATTCGGCCGGCCGTGCCTCCCGTGCCTTACCGGGCAAAACCGTGGAGCCCAAGACTCTGAAACAACTCAGAGAGATTGTGAAATCGACCAAGCTCCCCTTTCTGATCAAAGGCATCATGACTCCCGAGGAAGCGCTTATGGCTCTGGAGGTTGGCGCGGCAGGGATCGTGGTATCGAACCACGGGGGGCGCGTAATGGACCACACGCCTGGAACCGCCCAGGTTCTGCCCGCCATTGCGGATGTTGTCAAGGGGAGGATGATCATCCTGGTCGATGGCGGGGTGCGTTATGGCGCTGACGTGCTGAAGATGCTGGCCCTCGGTGCCAATGCGGTGCTGGTAGGCCGGCCGCTGATCCGGGGGTCGGTGGGCGGCGGCGCCGAAGGCGTTGCGCTTATACTGAAGAAGATGAATGAAGAACTGGTCGTCGCGATGACCCTGACCGGCACCGCCGACGTGAAAAAGGTGAGCAGGAAAATTCTGGCATAACTACATTTTTGACCATGGTATGGCGGGGATTGATTGAGATGTCGTCAATTGGAGTGTGATGATATGCCCGCCTCATCCATTGTCTGGAGATAACCATGCGAAACGTGACAGTGTGCGTAACCCTCCTCGCTTTAGTCGCTTTGAATGGAACTGTGTTCGCGACCGGCAACAAAGCTCTGTTGTATGGAGGAGCGGGTCAGGGGAAGGTAATATTTGACGGGAGGTTGCATGCGTCCAAGGGCTTCGTTTGCAATGATTGCCACAGCGCCATCTTCGATACGAAAAAGAAGGCGCTGATTACCATGGATGACCATGGCAAGGCCGTGTCATGCTTTGTATGCCATGACGGCACGAAAGCCTTTAACGATTGCGGAAAGTGCCACCGGAAATTCTGAAGCCGCAGTATCCAAATCAGAAAGGAGAACTACTCAATGAAAAACTATTACCGGATTCCCTCCCTTATCCTAGGTGCCGTGATGATGTTCTGTCAGGCCCAGGCCGCCCTTGCCGAGGATGTCAAGCTGAGCGGCGCGGCCAGCGTCGTCACCGACCTGGTAGCCCCGCACCAGGCTGCCGTTGAGAAGGCAACCGGAATTAAACTGATTGTTAACAAGAGCAATGCGGGCAAGGGGTTGATCGACCTTGTGGATGGCAGATGCGACGCCGCCATGGCATCTGCCTCGCTGGACGCCATTGTGAAGGCGGCAAGATCTGCCGGGCTCACCAAGCCGTTGCCGGATTTGAAGATGCATGTGCTTGCCACGTCCGAGATAGTCTTTGTCGTCCATCCCTCCAATAGCGTGAAAAATCTCAGTTGGGAACAGATCAGGGATATACATATCGGCAAGATCACCAACTGGAAGGAGTTGGGCGGCAAGGACCTGCCGATCACCGTCTATACCGACGCCAAGGCCAGCGCCACTCGCGGGCTGATCAAACAAGTTGTTATGGGTAACAGCGAATATTCGCCCAGCGCCAAGGCGGTTGATTTCGTAAAAGAGGTGAACAACAAGGTGGCGTTGGATGATAGCGGCATCGGCGGCCTCGGATTGGGGTTCGTTGATTCCGGCAAGGTGAGCATCGTCACAACCCCGAAGATCGAACGCCCACTCGGTTTCATCACCATCGGCGCACCGTCCGCAAAGGTTCAGAAGGTGATGGATGCCTTCAAAGCCGTGAGCGCCAAGTAACAAAGCCTGACCTGATCATCTCATGCGGAAAAACCGCCTTTTCCCGGCTCAGGGAAAGGGCGGTTTTTCGTCTGGTGATTATGCCGCAGATTTAAGTATATCTGAGGCGAGGATGATCCGGTCGTCCTCAACGGCTATAATATTGGAGCTATGCGCAATCAGCTCATAAAAGCGGAGAAACATGTCCACATTGACAGCCTGACTGGTCTTTCTGCCAAAATAGGTGCCGCTCTGGGGAAAAACCTCGGTCGCCACCTGATCGTCGTAGATGGCAAAATTAAAGGAACTGTTGGTGTCGCGCCCACTCATGTTACTGGCGGTTGGAAGCTCCTCGCGAAAGGCGATACGTACTTCGATACCGTCACGATACTGGGCGAGTAGAATCTTCTGCGAATCGGGATCACTTAACTCTTCATGGTTCATGACAAAGATGCGGGTGATGGCTACGCCGCGTTCCAGCGCCCGCAGATTTGATTGGTAGTAGTTTACCAATGCTCCCCGGGTGTGACAGCCATTGGTGTGCCAGCCACTGGTTATCGGGTCAACACTCTTCAAACGGCGAACCGCCTGGTCGGAACATTTGGCCCCCTCCAGATAGAATTCTGTTTCGTCAAGCGGGATAAATCCTTGCTGCAACTGCACAATAGTCCGTTTGATACCGGATAGCATCGCCTCCGCCTTGATATGACATTCCGCATCGCTGATCCGGGCAATGGCGAAGGTGACTTCGTGGGCTTGCTGATACTGGTCGATTAACTCATGGCGGGTTTTCTCCAGATCCTCACGAAGCAGGTAGGTGGCCAGGGAGAGAAGGATGCCGATACCGAAAATACTGTAGGCAATATCAGGAGAGTGTAGAACCAAATGGAAAAAGATGGCGAGGCCGGCACCAGCCAGGAATTCGATGAACACCGCCATGTTGTAGATACTTTCGCTGAATTTCATGTGCGTTACTCCTTGTACCCACTGTTGCAGTCAACATATCTTTTGTTTCGCAACGCATAAAAAAAACCGGGTCGCCTGCTATCGTAGTTATTGATAGTTCGGCGACCCGGCTGTCTCTGAGAGATCCTGTGGGCTTTCTGTCCCATCCTCGCGGATGGTTTAGTAGTATCGATTATCGGAAATAGGTATGCAGTAATGTATCGGTCAACCCTAGCGCAGTAAAAATGAACTGTCAAGGGCCGAATGTCCTGCATATATGGTAAACGGCTGTATTAGCAGGATAAATATGCGCAATTATGTGTTGTTGGCCGCTTGCAGCAGCTGGTAATTCAGGAAAACCGCAATATAATAAATAAAAACTAATGTAAAAATTCAGGTCATGATGTAAATCTGCATGTGTAGCATGTCTCAGTCGTGGTACAATCTGCCGTTGCCGTAGCACGATGAATCCCGATCCCCACAGACTGGAGCTGTAATGAAGCTGACTGACGAACAAATCCGAAAATCGATCCACTACATCATCGAAGCGACCGGCCTCAAGCCGTTTCAGGTTGAGCAGACCGTCCTGCTGCTGCAGGAGGGGGCGACCGTTCCCTTTATCGCCCGCTATCGCAAGGAGCATACCGGCGAATTAGACGAGGTGCAGATCCGCACGGTGGAGGAGCAGTTCGCCTACTTTTCTGAGCTGGAGGAGCGCAAGGTCACGGTGCTCAAATCCATCGAGGAACAGGGGAAACTGACCCCGGAACTGCGCGAGCGGATCGAAACGTCGCGCCAGAAAACCGAGGTGGAAGACCTGTACCTGCCGTACAAGCCGAAGCGGCGCACCAAGGCGACTATCGCCCGGGAACGGGGGCTTGAGCCGTTGGCCGATATCATGGCGGCACAGGAGTTGACGGCCGGAACTGCCGAGGAAGCGGCGCTCCCCTTCATCAATCCGGATAGAGAGGTTCCCGATGCGGCGGCCGCCCTGGATGGGGCAGGGCATATCCTGGCCGAGCGGCTGTCCGACAACGCCGATGCCCGTGCGGTTGTGCGGCGCTTGACCAATGAACAGGGTGTGATGACGTCGCGGGTGTCGGCCGACTATAAGGAACAGGTTACCAAGTTCGAGATGTACTATGACTTCCAGGAACCGCTCAAGGCGGTCCCGTCGCACCGTATGCTGGCGATGCGCCGCGGCGAGAAGGAGGAGGTGCTCTATCTCTCGATCAGCGCTCCGGTAGAGCAGATTCTGGCCGGATTGAAAGCGCGCCTGATCCTGCGGAACAGTATATTTGGCCCGTTGCTTGAACGGGTGTCTGAGGATGCTTACAAGCGGCTGATCGCCCCTTCCATTGAGGTGGAGCTGCGTCTGGAGAGCAAGGAGCGCGCTGATGAGGCGGCCATTCAAATCTTTGCCCGGAATCTGCGCGAACTGCTGCTGGCCCCGCCGGCAGGAGGGAAGCGGGTGCTCGGCATCGACCCCGGCTTCCGCACCGGTTCCAAACTGGCGGCGGTGGACGCGACCGGCCGTTTTCTGGTGCATGTGACGATCTATCCCCACATCGGCGAGGCGCGTGTTCCCCAGGCGCGCCAGGAACTGCTGCGGATCGTTGAAACCCATGGTATCGAGATGGTTGCGGTCGGCAATGGCACCGCCGGGCGCGAGATGGAACTATTTGTCAAGGAGACGCTGGCTGGTGCGGGGCGGCAGCTCCCCGTGGTGTCGGTCAGCGAGGCGGGGGCCAGTATCTACTCGGCCTCGGATATCGCCCGTGAAGAATTTTCCGATCTGGATCTGACGGTGCGCGGAGCAATCTCCATCGCCCGGAGGCTGCAGGACCCGCTCGGCGAGCTGGTCAAAGTCGACGCAAAGAGTATCGGCGTCGGGCAGTATCAGCACGATGTCAATCAGGGTATGCTGAAGAAATCGCTGGATGGTGTCGTGGAGTCATGTGTAAACTACGTGGGGGTCGATCTGAACACCGCATCCTGGGCGCTTTTGGCCTATGTCTCCGGCGTGGGACCGTCTCTGGCCAAAGCCATTACCCGCTACCGCGATGAGAATGGCTCCTTTCAATCGCGCAAGGCGCTTCTTAAGGTGCCGCGCTTTGGAGCCAAAGCCTTCGAGCAGGCGGCCGGATTCCTCCGTATTCGTGGCGGGGTGCATCCGCTGGACAACAGTGCCGTTCATCCCGAGCGATACAAGTTGGTGGAGACGATGGCCGCCGATCTGGGTGTCTCTGTGGCGGGTCTGATCGCTGATCCGGCGCTTGTCGGCAAAATAGACCTGAAACGCTATATTTCGGAGAACGTCGGCTTGCCGACGCTGAACGATATCATCGAAGAGCTTAAAAAGCCGGGTCGTGACCCGCGCAGCCAGTTTCAGACCGCATCCTTCCGGGATGATATCCGTGAGATCAGTGACCTGAAGGAAGGTATGATTCTGCAGGGGGTCGTGACCAACGTGACCGCATTCGGCGCATTTGTCGATATCGGTGTCCATCAGGACGGGCTGGTGCATATCAGCCACCTGGCCAACCGCTATGTCAAGGATCCAAACGATGCCGTCAGGGCGGGGCAGGTGGTGAAAGTAAAAGTACTGTCCGCCGATCCGCAGCGCAAGAGAATAGCGTTGTCGATCAGGGAAGCGGAGCCGGGTGGAAAAGCGGGGTCACCGGTAGCATGAGAAACAGAAGCAAAAATTAAAATCAGGAGTGTCCGGTAATGGAAGAAAAGCAAGGTATCAATAAGCTGAGGAGAATGGCAGCCGAATCGCCCGCCGACAGGCTGGCGGCCCGGAAGGTGAGCAAAGAAATCCCGCTCATGGAGGAGGATGCTTCACCGGAGATCGCGCGGGAGAATATCGTCAAGGATATGATGCGCATATTCGACGGCTTGATGGGATGTACGCCGAAGCGTACCGGTGTGAACCTCGCATCAATTAAGACCGCTCTGAAAGTCGCTGCGAAGGATGATAAGCCAAAGCCGGAAAACGGCAGCACCCAGCGCAAACTGGAAAAGGAAATCTACCGGCTGATCAAAGGGCTGATCGAGCTTAATTCTCCCAACACCGGCTTTGCTATCAATGTTCTCATCAACAACGGCAGCTATTATTACAACAAGGCCAATGTGCCGCTCTCGTTCGGAATCTTTCTGGGGTCACTGGTTGAGTTTCTGGAAGGTCATGACTGCCTGAGCATCTGCCCCGATGAAATGGCAAAGCTGAAAACACTCCTCACCCGGGGATAACGGGGTACATTCTCACCACCGGAAATCGCCGCATGCCACTCAGGAGGCATGCATCCCACTCTTTTTAGACGGTTTCAGGTGCCCCATAAAGACCACATGGCGGAGACCGCCACGACCGGGGCGATCGGTGGTCACGGTGAAGCCGGCGCTCCGCAGGCGCTTGTCGAATCCCTCGTCATAACTCTCTCCCCACACCGCCAAGGATCCGCACGGTTTGAGTGCGGCCCGCATATTCTCGATGGCGCGGCTACCGTAGAGCGGATCATCGCTGTGGTGTGTTTTTGCGTGCGGTCCGCGATACAGGTCGAGGATGATGGCATCAAAGCGCGACTCACCGCCATCCACAGCACTCCGTCGGATCCGGCGGGCAACATCACCGATCTCCACGGTTACGCGAGGATCATTGACGGCATTTTCAGTGAGAGTAGCCAGTGGCCCCCGGCACCATTCGCGAACGGTCGGGTTTAGTTCTGCTACAACGACCTGGGCCGTTGGCGGTAACGTGTCAAGGGCCGCCTTGAGCGTAAACCCCATGCCAAGGCCACCCACCAGTACCCGCGGGCTTTCACTTCCCTTCAGGTGGCCGCAGCCAAGCTCGCCGAGCACGACCTCGGAGCGGTTTGCCAGGCTGTTCATGAGTACCTGTGACCCGATAGTGATGATAAAGTCACGCTCGCCGCGCTGACGCAGTTCGAGAGTTCCTTCCTCGGTGGCAATGCTTTCGATTGTTTTCCAGGGCTGTGCCATGTTTAACGCCTCTTTCAGTTACAGATAGTCAGCAGATTCCGATGATTTCAAACTCTTTCGCACCGCTGCCGATTCCGATCCTGACCAGGTCCCCGATGCTCTTGCCGATCAGATCTCTGCCCAGCCGTGACGCCGGGGTGATGACCACGATCTCATTCTGGTGGTCGGCAACCTTCATCCCCCCCTCCAGCGGGCCGATAAAAACCGTTCTGTCAGGTGCGTCTTTGCTGGCAAGGGTGACCAATGCGGTCAGGAGAATGGTGCT
>Ga0209430_1001057_pt1 | contig 22100 bp, 20 predicted proteins | sample BarGraIncub1133A_FD_184504 | JGI IMG/M metagenome (GOLD analysis project Ga0209430, IMG submission 184504) | Arctic peat soil microbial communities from Barrow, Alaska - Barrow Graham LP Incubations 11-33A (SPAdes) (version 2) | ecosystem: Environmental > Terrestrial > Soil > Wetlands > Peat... | reverse complement strand
TGACCTGATGAATCTGGATAAAACATTGCCGGTAACTTATATTCCGATGGCCGGGCTGGATCATAGCTCAGCGAGTGCCCCGACGCTCATCAATTTTGTGAAACGATTTCTGGTAATAAAAGGGAAGTAGACGAGTGTTAAGCTTTAAACATCCAGCGTCATGCGTCATGCTGAATCCAAGTTAGCAAAACTAGAACGAAGGTAGACAGGATGGACCGGAGGAGATCCGGTCCCTGAGCCTGTCGAAGGGTCAACGTGCGTATCGCAAACGGCCGAAGGACAAACATTTCAAACGCGCGAAGCGTTGTGTCTCAAGGCGTCATATCCGCCAACTCTTTCGTCTTCCGGTTTTTCCCTTCCAAATACATCTTAAAATCATCCTGCACACCGGGCATCGCCATCTCGAAACGAATGTTCATCACCTTATCCTCTAGTTTCTCATAAGTCAGCCGAAACCTCGGCGGGGCAGGGTTGGTGGACCTGCGGAAAGAGCCGATCTGGTTCCGGCAAATAGTACGCTTACTTACACAATGAATTTCATTGAAGGAGAATTGGCTGAAATTGGTGTAGTAGGAGACAGTGATACTGATTTGGATTTGTTTGTTTTTGATTCAAGTGACAACAAAATTGCAACAGACACTGATTATACCGACAGGTGTTATGTGAGTTGGATCTCAAAGTGGACTGGAAGATAAAGAGTAGTAGTTGTTAATAGAGGAATGGTAGCTAACCAATTCACCATACGGACAAACTAATAAAGCGCTTTCAGAGATCATTTCAAGAGACGAAAATAATGGATTAAGAATTTGTAATTTGCGACATCAAAATTGATTGAAAATGAAAACTTCTGAATTGATAAAAGAAATTGAACGATTGCCTGTTCAAAAGCGAATTTTAGTGATCGAGAAAACTATTTATACGCTAAGGAAACATGAAGACAATAATCAAATGGTAAAAGCAGCAAATTTATTATCATCAGATTATAAGACAGATTCTGAACTTACAGCTCTTACGAAGCTGGATTTTGAAGACTTTTATGAAGCAAGGTGAGATTTGGAAAATAAATCTTGATCCAACGATTGGAGCAGAGATAAAAAAGACTAGACCGGTTATAGTTGTAAGTGACAATTCACTTGGCAAATTACCTTTGAAAATAATTGTGCCAATTACGGACTGGAAAGACAGATATGAAGTTGCTCCCTGGATGATTAAATTGAAACCCAATAGTAAAAATGGCTTGACTAAAGTTTCAGTTGCTGATTGCTTTCAAATCAGATCAGTCTCTGAACAGCGTTTTGTTCTTAAGCCCGGACAAGTTGATGATGCAACAATGGATGAGGTTAAAATTGGATTATCAAAAGTGCTGACAATTAACGAGGAATAAACCACCTCGTGGCCTGCCGTCAGGTTTCAAAGCGGATACCAAAGAAGTGATGGAACATCAGTACAATTACACAACAGGACTTTCAAAGGCGTCGAATTCGATGCCTTTAAATAACTACTTAAGCCTTGGCTTCAGCTATTCTGTTCTTCTTGTCGATTACCTTGACAGTGTAGTTTTTACCACTCTGGTGTTTTTTTACTTCAAATTGATACGGAGTCTTGGTCGTTTGCGGTTTGAAAGGAATAGACGCTAATTTCTTGTTCTCCTGCCAGATTTCATACCGGTCGATCGCCGCATCACCAGCAAAGGCAGTAAGCCAGGTAACCACGGCACTCATCCCATTGACGGAAACTTTCACTTCACGCGGAGGTGTCAAATCCTGGTAAGCCTTCTGAAAATAGTTGGTCTTGCCTTCTTTGGACTTTGCGGCCAGATGTTCAATGTTTTTGCGTTGATTTTCCAGCACCTCCTCCGGTTTAACCTGTGCATGCTTCAGGTTGAAGGTGAGCTGGCACTGAGCAGGATCATCACTAATCTTACCTATTCCAATGATGGCGGTATGAATCCCCGGTGTACTTAACGAATATTTTATCAGCTGATCGGCAGGTAACTCCTTGCTTCCGACCTCCAGCACCACATGAGATACCTTGTTTGACCACTCTGCCTTCTTGGAGTACATGGCTCCATCGGCAAAGACTTTCATGGCAATGATACCCATATTCTTGGCTGCAGCAACTGGAATAACATTGTGCTGCATGTTGAAATTGAGCTGGTCGTTGGCATTAATAGCCACCAGCATACCATCCAGTAGATCCTGGCTGTCGCGTTGAATCATCTCCATCATTACCGCGGTATCGTTGTGTCCGGAGAAGCCCACATGCCGGATTAATTTTTCATTCTTCGGATTGAGTCCGGTGCGGTTGCTACCGTCACGAACATCCCTGAGCGCTGCCAACGCACCAATGGTTGAAGCTTTAGGGTCAGGATTGTCGTATCCTTCGTAAAGTGCATCTACCTCCTCCATCTTGTTGAGATTGTGAATCAGCACCATATCCAGCCATGCCTCTTTAGGATAACTTCCTGAACCATCACCGAAAATCTGTGAGAGCGAACGTCTGACATCGTCCAAAGCTTTGGAACCGGCCGGACCGTTGGAGTTCCCAACAACCGGACTGCCGTCGCCGCCTTTCCCAAAACGCAGCATAGTTTTGGAAGTCAGAAAGATGGCCTTACGTTTGGATGAAACATAATTCTGTTTTCCCGGCACCAAACCAAGCCTGGTGAATGCCTTTCCATAATTCAGCTGACTGGGACCATACACATTGGAAGTATCAAAATAATTTATTCCAAGATTATATGCCTTTTCTATGATCGCTACCGGATCCGTATTTTCAGGTGTCCATTGCAGAGCAGCCTGGCCACCGAGACCAAGCGTAGTTACATTGAAACCGATGCGGCCAAATGTTCTCTTCATCAGGGCAGCGGGATGTGCGGGAGCTTCTGACGCGAAAAGATAGGGAGCCACTGAAGTTCCGGCGGCTACCAGCGCGGTTGTTTTGAGAAATCTGCGACGGGATTTTTGAGGTTGATTATTGTCCATATTTTCAAGTATTAGCAATCACTTTTACGAGATAATTGAATGATGGTTACGGAATTTAGAGATGTTGCATATAAAAACCTTATTTCCATCCTTTAACCTTAGTAGCCCACATGAAAACCACCGCAAATAAACCTTATTGACCTTATTGTTTCAATGTATCCTGATTTAGAAGTCCGGCTGAATGATAAACCCTTAATATGTCAACCTGAACATCACTTTTTATTCGGTAAATAATCCTGTAATTGTCTATTATTAAGACCATTTATCAATCATTATTTTAACATCCTCATTTGAAATTACCTTGCCTGCCTCTGATTGTTGATATCCTTCTTCTACTTTCTCCATAAAAATCAATTGATCAATTAATTCATCAATTGTAAATGAATCCGGTAGGGTCTTGATCGTCCTATTTACTTTATCCTTTGTAAGCATAGTTAATCGTTTTTATTAAAAAATATTTCAATTTTAATAAAACAAAATTAGTCATTTCCTCGGTTAAGACAAAACCATAAACCCACCCCAGCCTGAGTTAGTTCTACCGACAGGCCCAATGCGTTGGCTATACGATAAAACGTGGAAACTTTGGGCTCTGTTTTTCCATTTTCAAGATAGTCAGTATCTTATTAGAATGAGAAAACACTTCCAATAATCATTAGTGGACAATACCCGCAAAGAGATTGAAGCCAACATTGGCAAAAGTATTGTAACACCCTTGAACACTAAACAAATAGATGCCTTACCAGAACCAAACCATAAAAAATGATCAAGTTAAAACCACAACTTCATGATCAATGATTGAGTTGATTGTGAAGGATATCCATCCCTTTTCCACGGTACCCGAAATCTTTTGTCCGGATACCAGCAACTGCAGATTCTTGCCATTTACATCCTCTGGTAATTTAACCCGAATTTTGGCCGGCCCGATTGGAATATACTCGGCCACAGGCTGTCGCCATGTTCCGGAACTGGTCAGGTTGACCAGATGCAAAATCAATAGCCCTTTTTGCTGATACAAATTGCAATCAATCAGCCCCGCGTACTCAACAGCCAGCGGAACGTCGTCTTTTGCTGCCCAACGAATAAGGTTATCCAGCAGGTTGCCATGATCAGGAAGGTTGTATCGCCCAAACTGCCTGTCAATATCGGCTGGCATAAAAGCGACACGACCACCACCTGAAATAGTGTTAAGAATCAAACCCGGGATATCTGTTTTCGGTTCCCGCATCCACGCCGTCTCGGGCGGATATATGTGGAAATGAGGGACTTATGTCCGGTAGTGGTATCCTTCCGTCAAAAACTAACTAAAATTCAATTTTAATTTTACAATTGCCGATGGCTTTAAATCTGCGTAATTTCTAATACATAGCTCGATAATGCCTCAGAACCTGAAACATTTAACCCCATTTTCATCAGGTAATCCCCGCTGAAAGTTTTGCCCTGAAACTGAAACCTTGATTTGGTATCCGGAAACAGATTGATCTCCTCAATTTTGTAGTTTTTTGCCTCATCCAGTCCGCGCAATTTTACCAGGTTGAATGCTTCCCGGTATCGGGTATTCAGGTTATAACTGAACAAGACAGCCCTGGTTTTGGCCTCATTGGAAAATTGGACCACTGCCCTGTTCCCTTCGTAAGGCGAAGCGAGTCGATATAAGTTTCCGTACCAGATTATATCACTAATTTTCTTGTAGTTAACAATAGCATCCTGACTGAATTTCAACTCTTTCTCATTGAGATGGGCCAGCTGAATATCGTATCCCATTTTTCCCATCATGGCCACATCAGTCCTGAATTTGATTGATTGTTTACCCCAGGAGGTGATGTGATTACAGGTTGCAATGGCAGGCATATAGTAAGAATAACCCCATTGGATATAGACCCTTTCTAACGGATCAGTGTTGTCGCTGGCCCAGAATTCAGTGAAATATTTTAATCCACGGTAGTCAATCCTACCACCGCCACCCGAACAAAGCATGATGGGCAGATGCGGATATTTAGCGCGAACGCGGTCCAGCACATTGTACCATGCCTGAACATAATCAATGTAAATAGCAGATTGATTGTCCTTTAGATAGGGAGAGTAAGAGCTGGTCATTGGACGGTTGCAATCCCATTTGATGTAGGCTATTCCAGGATTCTGGGTCATGAGATTGTCCAGTACGCCAAAGACAAAATCCTGAACTTTGGGATTCGGCAAGTCAAGAACCAACTGATTGCGGGAATAGTCTTCCGGGCGGTTGGGCAATCTGATGATCCAATCCGGATGCTTTTCATACAATTCGCTCTTGGGATTCACCATTTCGGGTTCAATCCAGATACCGAATTTTACACCTTGCTTTTCAGCCTCTTTAACCAAAACACCAATTCCGTTGGGGAGCTTGGTTTTATTGGGTTCCCAATCACCAAGGGAGGATTTGTCGTTGTTCCGGGGATATTTGTTGGCAAACCAACCATCGTCCAGCAAAAAGAGATCAACGCCCAATTTTTTGGTGTCACTGATCATCCCTTTCAATTTCTCTTCATTAAAATCGAAGAAGGTGGTCTCCCAATTGTTGAGCAGTGTCATGCGGGGTTGATCGCCATCGAGCAATGAATATTTTCGCGACCAGCGTTGCAGGTTCTGACTGGTCAGTTCCTTGCCCGATTTGCTGTAAGTAAATACGAAAGAGGGCGTGGTAAATACCTTACCAGGAATAAGCCTGTATTCAGAGGCGTAAGGATTAATACCGGATATCACCCGCAGAGAGTTGTTGTTGTCCAATTCAAAGCTGAACTTAAAATTACCGGTCCAGGCCAAGGTGCCAGCCAATACCTCTCCGCTATTTTCATCCGCCAGTTTGTTAAGGGAAAGCATAAAGAAAGGCGTTTGATGGAGATCAGCCCTTGTACCTAATTTACTGTCGATGACCTTAATACCGGATGTCAGCCGGCTCTCTTCCATGCGCATTTCTTTGGCCCAGTCGCCATGAAACTGTGTGAGCCAATATTCCTTTGCATCGAAATGCAGCATACTCGAAGAGAAGAGGGAGAGGATGATTGGTTCCTTTTCCTGGTGAGTAATTTCTGTCCACTGCTCAATGACATCCTCCCTGAAATAGGCTTTGAAATGCATTTTAACCTCAAAGGGATACTGCATATCTTTCAAATAGATAATGGTTTCTGTTACATTATCATCCAGTTTCTTCACTTCATTTTTGACATATTTCAGTTCGATTGATGGGTTTCCATCGTTGTGGGTGGCACGTATGGCGGATTCGAAGAAATCACCCGTTCCAAACGGTACATACATTTCATGTTGCTGAATCCTTGCTTTGGTCAATTCACTGTTTTCTTTGAGCCTTTCGCCCAGATACACCTGTAGCACCTTCTGATTTTTGTCCACGATATAGACCAGCTCACTTTTTTGTGTTTGGATGGCAATCAATGGAGTAGATTGCGCAAATGACTGATTAATAAGAATAAAGAACAATAGAATTCCTAAAGATCGTTTCATATATGTCTTACAATATTTTAAATAATGGATCCTTTCGTGGCTACTCGACGGTAACAGATTTCGCGAGGTTCCTGGGTTGATCCACATCACATCCCCGCATTACTGCAATATAGTAAGAAAATAGCTGCAAAGGTATGATGGCCAGCAGCGGCGTAACTGCAGGATGGGATTCTGGTATTTCGAAAACATCATTCACCATCTCCTTCAGCACATCATCACCTTCGTTCACTACCGCGATAATATTACCCTTCCGGGCCTTCACCTCCTGAATATTGCTGACTATTTTTTCATAATAATTATCCTTCGGTGATACTACCACTACCGGGAGGTTGTCGTCGACCAGTGCAATGGGTCCATGCTTCATCTCCCCGGCAGCATACCCTTCGGCATGCATGTAGGAGATCTCCTTCAACTTGAGCGCTCCTTCCAGCGCGACAGGAAAGAGCGCTCCCCTACCGAGATAGAGCGCATTAGTGGCATCCTTATATTTTGCCGCTATCTCTTTAATCTTCAGATGACCGGCGAGTATGGTCCTGATCTTTCCAGGTATGTCAAGTAATTCCTGAATAAGACTCACGTAAAGTTCTGAAGTAATCTCTCCTTTGGCAAAGGCCAGTTTGAGTGCAAAGAGATTCAGGACAGTCACCTGGGCGGTGAATGCCTTGGTAGACGCGACTCCGATCTCTATTCCTGCATGGGTATAAACCCCGGCATCCGTCTCGCGGGCAATCGAGGATCCAACCACATTGCAGACACCCAAAATGATGGCGCCTTTCTCCTTCGCCATGCGCAAAGCAACCAAGGTATCAGAAGTTTCTCCACTCTGACTGATGGCTATGACCACATCATCGGGCGACAGGATGGGATTGCGGTACCTGAACTCGGAAGCATATTCCACCTCAACAGGCACCCTGGCATAGGTTTCGATCAGGTATTCTCCCACGAGGGCAGCATGCCAGGACGTACCGCATCCGATCAGGATAATTCTTTTGGCCTTAACGATCCTGGGGAAAATATCCAGGAGTCCGCCGAGTACAATCGCGGAGTTATCAGGAGTGATCCGTCCCCGGAACGTGTCTTCAATTGTTTTGGGTTGCTCAAAAATCTCTTTGAGCATGAAATGGGCGAAGTCACCCTTCTCAATCTCTCCGATCGACTGGTTGACCTGTGAAATCCTGAAAGTAGAAGGCTTATCCTCCAGTGTCCTTATGGTCAGGCCATCCTTTCTGATAACAGCTATATCATTGTCATTTAAATAGATAACATTATTGGTATATCCAATAATCGGAGTGGCATCCGAGGCTACGAAATATTCTTCCTGTCCGATGCCAATGACCAGCGGACTTCCTCTTCGTGCGACTATCAGCTGATCTTTCTCGTCTTTGCAGATGACAGCAATGCCGAAAGCTCCAACTACCTTTGAAAGTGCCAGACGTACAGCAATCTCCGCACATAATTTTAGTTTTTGATTGTTTGCAATAGAAGTATCTTTTCCATCTTTGCGATCACTTCTTTACCCAGAGCCTCCTTTTTGGCCATGTGGTCCCGGATGGAGCTCACCTCGGCATGGGTCTCGAACTCTCCCCTGACCTTATCGAAATCCAACTGCCGTACAGTCTTGTCGCCGTCGATACCAAAACCTGTTTGTTTGATGAGGGAGAATTCCTTTTTAGCGTCGTTGTACAATAAATTATCTATATCTAAAACAGCTTTTATCCACTTTTTAGTCACTTCTACCACATCCTCGGTTGTAAATTCCGTCACCGGAGTTGGATAAAACCGGGTCAAAATATCTGCGGCCCAGGACCATTCGTAGGTGTAATAATTTTCGTGGATCGACCGTATGGCGGATTGAACCTCTTCAAGTGAATTTATTCGTTTCTTCTCGATGGAGTCGAGCAGATGATCCACTGCATCCGAAGGACAAATCATGCCGGTTAAATCCAGCCATTTAGAGTTACTGCCAAGTGGTGTATCTTTCTTTAGTGCTTCCCTGATATCTTCTGTTGATTCAACCTTTTGCCTTTGAATCCTGGAAATGATTGAGTTACCTAAAAATTTCCAGATGGCCTTTTCGTAAAGCTCAATTCCACGTACCAGCGCACTATTCTTGATGATCATACCATTGTAGGTATAGTGTGGAGCCGTTTCGCCGGATGCATGAAGTAGTTGAAGTAAAATCGCCCTTCCGTTGATCATCTTTTGGATGGTATAAGGACTCAACAGGTTGAAGTTGATACAATCGAGCAGATTCGTATCTTTTCTGCGATCGCGTTTGGGCCATTTCTGCGAGTCACGGATGGTACCAATGCTCTGGAGATTGATTCCTGGTATGAGACGACTCTCATCCTTCTCCTCAATCAGGTAGGAAAATGGAAAGTCGGTCGTATCGGAATGCCGGTAATGGCGCCCAAGCACGAGGGAAAAGGCACCAATCCTGGACGGCCAAAGGATGTAAGAGTCGCTGGTAGTTTTTGCCCCACGTTCAATAATTCCCTGATGGATCGGCCCTAATTTATAAAGATGGTTGCTCTGATTGGACCCGCTGCCGGCGTTCATGAAGGAAAATAGTCCGGCGATCAACAAGGAGGATTTGTGATGGGAAACGGTATACGGACCGGCAAAAATCGAGCAGGCTTCCCCGTGAAAACCTTGACAGTTGGCAAAGAAAACCGATTCGACCGCCGAATAATGTTTATCCAGGATGCAACCCTGCCCAATGAAACTGTTTGATACCAAGGTAGAATCTGTGATGATGGTACCGGAACAGATGATAAAATTCTCCATAATCACACCTTGACCAACCTTCACCGGATCTGCAGCAGTACTATTTATGCTGCCATTTTCAAGCTTCGAAACTCCTTCAATAATTGCGTAAGGACCTATCTTAACATTGCGGATTGTCCCGCAGTTGATCATTTGCACCCCATTGCTGATGGTCCCAACTGAAGCCGAAATAAAATTGACGTAATTGGCTATCATTTTTTCAATGGCATGCACGGCTTTCATCCGGTGACGGTACAGAGCCAGAATATAGGCAACTTGTGCTGAAAGATGATCGTAAATTGGAATTTCCCTTCCGCCAGACTCGTTGATGACTTTCACCCGGATACCATTCCCGAAAGAAGTATTGCCTTCAACCGCCAATTGATCCAGATTATGTATAATAACCTGATTGCCAATAATATAATTTGCAATGTAGCTTTTTACTCCACTGATAAGAGAATTATTGCCTACTGTGCAATTGTGGATGTGGGCATGGAAGATGCCAGTCTTCATTCTGACACCACCAAACAAGGTTATTTCCTCCTCGAAACGACCCAGTCTATTGCTTCCGGAGAATTTGGCGAAACAGACATTATCGGGTAAAAAATCGTGAGCTACATCGATCAGATTCCAGTCTTCGCAATAACAGCCCTGCAAGATTAACTGTCCGATTTCATCATTGGTCAGTTTACGGTAATTGGTCAGTTCCATCCTTTTAAGTTATTCGTTATAAAACAAAGAAAGTCGATTTGTTGTAAAGCAGTAAATAAAATAATGAAATATAACCTAACATTTATTTCAATTACCAATCATTAACTGTTATAATATTAATATACATTATTTTATAACATATCATAAAAGTCACTAGAATTACCATATCCTAACATCAAACTGTCTGGAGGAAGGAGTTCGGGTTATCATCGCGGGATAAACCCAGTTTTTTCCGTAGCCGGATTCGGCCGATTTCAGCGCTTTCGGGTGTAATATTGACTAATCCTGCCAGCTCTTTGGTCGACAAGCCCAGGTGAATGTAGGCGCACAACCTTTGATCCTTCGCTGTTAATCCCGGAAATCTTCCCTTGAGCCTGGTAAAAAATCCCTGGTGTACTTTTTCAAAATGGAAAGATATAAAAAACTAATTGATAAACGGTTATGATACTCAGAAAACCTATCTCTTCATCTTGCTATCCCTCGTTTGCAACGAGGGATAAAAATGCGTCAATCCCTCGTTGCAAACGAGGGATAGCAAGGACCCTTGTCGAAGGGCAAACGACCGAAGGCCAAAAAAAAGAGCGCCTTAGCGCTCTTTTTTAACTTCCTGGTAAGTTTTTATACTTTATTTGGCACAATAAAAGGTGCCCTATAATTGATGCTCAGGTATTTGTCTGCCTCAGGATCTTTGACGAATTTTTCTGTCTTAGGATCAAACTCCAGGACTCTTCCTGTGCGATAAGCGATATTTCCCAGGTGCGCAAGGGCCGAAGCAAGATGGGCACTCTCGACAGGAGCATGGATCATCTTTGGATCGTGAGCCCTCACCGCATCGATAAAGTTTTTGAAGTGATCGCCACCTGCTTTGTTTTTCTTGCCTGGTTCTTTCTTGTCGCCAAGAAAGGTTTCATAGGTATCGTATCCCTTGATAACCATATATCCTTTGTCGCCGTAAAAGATATTTCCAACGGAAGAACCATCCTCGGCATTGGTGTACCAGGGGCGAACCTCAAACTGGATGATCTTTTTCTGATCAGGATAATGGTAGACGGAGGATAACAATTCAGGCGTTTCCTTGCAGTCGTCAAACAGGAATTTGCCACCCATGGCGGTAATTTTATTGGGCAAACCGACATCCAGTCCCCACATGCAAAGGTCTGTTTCGTGGATACCCTGGTTGCCTACGTCGCCATTACCGTAATCCCAGTGCCAATGCCAGTTGTAGTGAACAATATTTCTGGTGAAAGGACGCTTGGGGGCCGGGCCTGTCCAGATATCATAATCCAGTCCTTCAGGTACCGGTTCGTTTGGTTTGTTGCCGATATCACCTCTTTTTCTGAATACCAGTCCACGGGCCATGTAAACATTGCCGATATATCCATCTCTCAGCAATTGAATGGCTTCGCGGATAGCGACAGAACTTCTTAATTGAACTCCGTGCTGCACAATTCTGTCATATTTGTGCGCTGCCTCAACCATTTTACGGCCTTCCCAAATGTTGTGGGAACCTGGTTTCTCAACGTAGACGTCCTTCCCTGCCTGACAGGCCCAGATGGTGGCTAATGAATGCCAGTGGTTAGGAGTAGCAACCGTTACGACGTGAATATTTTTGTCGTCAAAGGCTTTGCGAAGATCCTGAACGACAGCAACTTTTTTGCCATACCTGGTCTCAAATTCTTTGGCCCGTTGGTTGGCTACGTTCAGGTCAGGATCCACGAATGTGGTGATTTCCACATTGCTTTGTTCCATTAAACCTTTGATGTGATCTTTTCCGCGTCCGTTTACCCCAAGAACAGCTGCATTAACCCGGTCGTTAGCGCCAAAAGCGTGGGCCGGAATGATGTTTGGAATTGTCAGCACAGCAGTGGCGACGGCCGACTTCTTAATAAAACTCCTCCGGGAATTCTGATTTTTTTCTTCCATTGTTGGTGATGTTAGTGATTGAAGTAACAAATCTACCAAAATTCCCAAACAATTCAATCTCTTTTTTCCTGATCCGAAAACTCCATCAGAAAAGCCTTGATAAATCCGTCGATGTCGCCATCCATGACTGCCTGGACATTAGACGACTCATAATCCGTACGATTGTCCTTTACTAATTTGTAAGGCTGCATGACGTAGGAGCGAATCTGCGAGCCCCACTCAATTTTCTTCTTATTGGCTTCGATCAGCGTCTGTGCCTCCATCCGCTTTCGCAGCTCCATTTCATATAGTTGCGATTTCAGCAAGCGGATGGCGTTCTCCTTATTTTGAAGCTGAGATCTGGACTCCGTATTCTCAATGACGATGCCGGATGGCGCGTGTTTAAGACGTACACCCGTCTCTACTTTGTTCACATTTTGTCCACCCGCCCCGCCCGACCTAAAAGTATCCCAGGTGATTTCTGCGGGATTGACTTCGATCTCGATGGTATCATCCACCAGCGGAGCCACAAAAACAGAGGTAAAAGAGGTCTGCCGTTTGCCCTGCGCATTGAACGGAGAAATCCTCACCAGCCGGTGCACACCGTTCTCACTTTTCAGATACCCATAGGCAAAATCGCCTTCTATTTCGAGGGTTACACTCTTGATGCCGACGTCCTCACCCGGCACCATACTTGCTTCACGAACGGAATATTTATGTTTCTCCGCCCAACGAAGGTACATTCGCATCAGCATATCTGCCCAATCGTTGGATTCTGTGCCTCCTGCTCCTGCATTGATCTTGAGTAAGGCACCCAGCCTGTCCTCCTCCCTCCTGAGCATATTCCTGGTTTCCAGGTCTTCGACTGCTTCACGGGCCTCGGTGAAATGGACCTCTACCTCTTGTTCGGTCGCTTCGCCAGCCTCGCTGAATTCAAAAATGACCTGTAATTCCTCCACCAGATTATCTACTTTACTGAAACCATCCGTCCACTGCTTGACGGAACGGATCTGCCGCATGTGGGCTTCGGCAGCCTTTGGATTATTCCAGAAATCGGGGTCCTGGGTTTTAAGTTCTTCCTCTTCTACCCGAATAATTTTGCTATCGATGTCAAAGATACCTCCTCAGCGCATCCCGGCGCTCAACAAGCTCTTTCAGTTGTTCCTTCAGAATCATGGCTGTTGCGGTTAAAATTTCCACAAAGGTAGAAAATTTGGGAAGATGGGAAAATGAGATATTCCCCGGTCCCTGAGCGCAGTCGAAGGGGGAAAATGGGCCTTATTTTATTCCCTCAATGATAGCAAGGGCCAAATCCACCTCAAACCCGTGACTTTGGGCGAAAGCCAGCAATTTATTGCGACGGGACCAGGTATCCTGTTCTTTTAATGTTCTCGCCTTCGCGGAAAGCAGATCTCTCAAAACCTTCTGGTAGGCCTCGGCAGGAAGTTGGGACAAGGCTTCCCTGATGTAATTCTCTTCCACCTGTTTCTGCCTCAACGCATAGGCCAGCTTAATTTTTCCCCACTTGTTGAACCTGAATTTATCGCTGACAAAGCTGGTGGCGTACCTTTGCAGGTCCAAAAATTTCTCCTTCAAAAGGTACTCAATTACTTTGGTCGTTTCCTCCCGGGAAAGCTGCCATTCACGGCATTTAAGCACAATATCATAGCTGCACTTTTCAGAATGGCTGCAAATTTCCGTGGCTTTTGAAAGCGCTTCCTTGTAAGTCAGTTGTGGTTTGACAGATTCCATGATTTCAGTTATATAACAAAAATAAACTTTTCCTACCGGGAAACCGAATCTTCAGCCCTAAATTCCTTACTTTTACTATGTTTTTATTCATACCTAAATCAAAAAATTATGAAGAAAATATTGCTTCTGGCAGTTGTAGGTGTTCTTACACAATTTATCTCAGCGTGCGACAATAATGAGGTTAAAGAATTCTCAAAGGAAGGTGCCATTGAGACCGTACTGGCAGTTGATCACCTGGATGCCAAACGCGACATCATCACTACTACACACAATGTTTGGATTAACAATCTGCTGGCCAAAAAGATAGTTAGAAAAGATACTATCCCGGCCCTCGGGATGACTTCGCAGACCGCCGAGAATAACGAAGGTGAAACCAAGAATGTTACCCTCGCTAAGGAATATGAAATCTATATTACGGTTAAATAGCTGCCATGAAAAAATCAGAATTTATCAAACTGGTTTTGGTTGCCACGGTGCTTTCTTCCTGCAACAGCCAGAATAGCAGGCCGGAAAAAAACATCTATATGCGATCAGATACGACTGCTAATTACTCTCATGTCCACCCCGGTTTGCATGGTAGTTATATTCCATTTCTAGCTTATGGGCTATTGAGCGGTAACCGCTATTCCAGGGCCGGGTATTTTTCCTCTGCTATCAACGAAAGTTCCAATATTGGTACAAATTCTTTCAAGGGGAATGTCGTAAGAGGAGGCTTTGGAAGCAGCGCCTTCCACGTATCCTCCTAACAATCAAAAACTTTATGAAAAGACATCTGATCGATCCCCGTATCGACTGGCAACAAAAAGTTGAAAACATTGGATTCGGATTTCATTCCCTGGATACCACTTACTGGGATGAATCGGTTTATTATGAATTATCAATGAGTGAGGTGGATAAAATAGAAAAGGCCACCAACGATCTGTGGGAAATCTGTTTGACGGCAGTACAACATGTCATCGACGAGAAACTTTACGATAAATTCTTCATCCCCGAATGGTTCGTTCCGCAGATTGAGGAGAGCTGGGAAAACGATGCCCCAGCCATATACGGAAGGTTTGATTTCTCCTTCAAAAATGGAGTACCCAAACTGCTCGAATTCAATGCCGACACACCGACCTCACTCTTCGAATCATCTGTTGTTCAATGGTACTGGCTGCAGGATCAATTTCCCCGGAAGGATCAATTCAATTCCATTCATGAGAAACTAATAGCTTACTGGAAATTTCTGAAGGAATATTTACATGATTACACCCTGCATTTCAGCTGCGTCCGGGATAACCTCGAAGATTTCACCACCACCGAATACCTGAGGGATTGTGCCATTCAGGCGGGTCTGGATACCAAATTTATCTACATGGATGAAATTGGCTGGGATATCCGTAATTCGGAATTTCTCGATCTGGAAAACAGTTCCATTAAAAATATTTTCAAGCTTTATCCTTATGAATGGCTTGTCAATGAGGATTTTGGCAGAAATATGACTGTCGACCGCAACAAGGCATTCTGGATTGAACCTCCATGGAAAATGCTACTTTCCAACAAGGCGATTCTCCCGATTTTGTGGGAACTCAACCCTGGTCATCCCAATCTTCTGGAGACCTGGTTCGAAGCTGACAACTTCAAACTCGGTATCAATTATGCTAAGAAACCTCTCCTCTCCAGGGAAGGTCAAAATATTGAGCTAGTCAGTTACGGATCCACTATTGCCCAAACGACCGGTGACTATGGCGAAGAGGGATTTATCTACCAGGAATTGTGCACACTGCCAGAGTTTGACGGGAAATATCCGCTGATTGGAAGCTGGGTTGTCGGACAGGAATCCGCTGGGATCGGCATCAGGGAGAGTGATACACTGATAACAGACAACCTGAGCAGATTTGTGCCACACTTGATTTCTTGATTACCTTGAACGATGATAGAAAAACCAAAATCATACTGCGATGCCGTCAGGCACCTCGACCAGACCAATGTTCACAGGGTATACCATGATAGTTTTTATGGTTTCCCGATTGAGGACGACAATGAATTATTTGAAAGACTTGTGCTTGAAATCAACCAGGCCGGATTAAGCTGGAACACTATTCTGATCAAGCAGAAAAATTTCAGAATGGCATTCCATCAGTTTGATATTAAAACGGTTGCAGCATACGGAGACGATGAAAGGCAAAGATTGCTGAATGATGCCGGCATCATCCGGAACCGGCTAAAGATTGATGCTACGATTCACGATGCAGGAGTCATTCTGCGACTGCAAAAGGAATTCGGATCCTTCAAAAAATGGCTGGACCACCACCATCCCTTAACGAAAGAGGAATGGGTAAAATTGTTTAAAAAAACATTTAAATTTACAGGAGGAGAAATTGTGAATGAATTTATGATGAGTACCGGGTATTTTCCTGGGGCACATATCGAGACCTGCTCTTTTTACCAGGATGTCGTTAAATCAAAGCCAGCCTGGTTAAATGCGTAGTCTGATTTATTTCAGCATCCCCCGTCCAGCGTCATGCTGAACTTGTTTCAGCATAGGGACTCATTAATCAGGGGATTCCGAATCAAGTTCATCGACCTTGTAGCACTGTCAGCCATATTGTACGGGGTCGGTGAATATGGATTTACGCCAAACAGAACGGCTGTTCTTGGTTCTAATCTTCTGATATTCTTCAATCTGATACTAATCATGAGGGATCTCTATCCATTGCAGGCTATTTGCCAATTGCATGATTCTTCCTGATGTTCTTTCTATGCAGGAATATCCTGTAACTCAACATCGCCAAGGCACCATAAACGATCATTTGTCCGGTCAGGAACAGAAGTTCGGGACGCACATCCGCAAGGGTTCCGCCCATGGTTCGGATACGCAGATAGGCAGGGATCACCGAGGTGGACGGGAAGATATGTGCCAACTTGTAGAGAAGTGGCGGAAGAGAGGTAGCCGGCCACGACATTCCGCTCACGAAAAGAACTACCGGCGAAAGAAATACAAGCATCATGATGGAATGTTCCCGTCTTGTTAAAAGCAGCGAGACTGTTAGTCCCATGAATATCACCGAAAAAAGAAACGGTACCATCAGCAGCAACATATCAAGCATGGATCCTTTGTCAGGGAAGCCGAACCAATGGTAAAGTACAATCTGGGTAAAGATTAGATTGAAGCTGTAAAGAAAAAAATAGGCGAGCGATCTCCCGGTAAGGGTGTAAAAGATAGCGGAGGCCTCATGATTTTTGGAAGTTGCCAGCAGTTTTTGTTTCTCCCTTCTTGCACCTCCGATCATGCCAATACCTACCAGCAATGTTTGCTGGATGATGACAAGAATCAATCCCGGCATCACATAGGAGCCGTATGATCCGGCCGGATTGTAAAGGGTGTAACTCTTCATCGTAACCGGATCACGCTGCATCTTCGCCGCTTCCGGTGTGACACCCGCAGCCATCAGCCTTTTAATTTCAATGCCGGCAGACAAGGTCCCGGTTGCCCGGAGGGTTCCACGGAGGCTTTCCTTATAGATCAGGAAATAGCTCGCATCGCAATACAATCCGATATGGGACTGTCCTCCACTGATGATATTTCTCTCGAAATCAGTCGGTATCAGGATAATTCCTTTGGACTCGCCATCCCGGAAAAGTTCTTCTGCATCCCGGAAATCGCCTGTTTCCTGTTTAACTTCAATTTCCTGGGTAGCTCCGATCATCCGGATCAGTTGCCGGCTTAATGCGCTGTTGTCGCGGTCAACCATCGTAACCGGGATTTCGCGGATCACATTGTTTTGATAGGCAATCGAATAGACCAGCGGATAGACCCACACCGCGATGAAAAGGATCACAATCGCGCCCCTGTCTTTAAAGATGGAATCCCATTCGTTTAAAAACGCGTGTAGTGTCTGATCCAATCCCTTTTTAATCAATTTCAAATGCTTCATTTTTATGTTTTGGTGAGTCCGGGCAATGCCAGGGTACACGTTTTATTCAATGATTCTATTTACTGTCATTCGCTCCTTCCGTCCGATCCCGTGAGATTTGGTTCTATCGAACATTTTCACATTCGCCTCCCCGTCGTCAAGTCGTCTGGTCGGCCCCTCCTTCTTCACGCTTTTGTCTGCCATCTCTCGTCTGTCAGCCTTTTCTTGAACAACGGAAAAGCAAGGACACCGGTGAGGATATAGGGCAACAGCAATAATAGCGGCACAATGGCTTCATGCACGGGTTCTCCGCGCAGCGACTGGCTTAGAAATACCTTCAGCCAGAATGTATAGGGGAAGACAAAAGAGAAAAATTTGGCCAACAATGGCATTCCCATCGCCGGAAAGGTAAGACCGGAAAAGGTAAGGGCCATCATGGTATAGGCGCTCCCCAGCGAAAGGGTTAACCGCAGATTAATAGTTACCGTTAGCACGACGATCGCCATTGCCTGGTAGGCCAGGATGAGCAGAAATTCTGAAAAGAGTACCATGGCAAGCGATCCGTTCAATGGTGTTCCCATCACCCGGATAAGCAGGATATTCATAAACATCAGACCTGCAAAAAAGAGCAGGATATAGGGTATCAGTTTCCCGATCAGGGCAACTGTAGTGCTGTCACCGGCCGTTTTTATCCAATCCGCTCCGGTACCTTCCTTCATCTCGATTCCAATGGCATAGGAGGTACCCAAAAAGATAAACACCACTGCAAGAAGGGGAAGCAAACCCATCATCAGAAAATAGGCATAGTTGCCATACGGATTGAACAGCAGATGAATATCCGGTTTGATCGGTTGGACTTTCAGAATCGCATCCCTGGGTTGTATTCCTTTCTTCACCATGGTCTGCAATTTGACACCCCCCGAAATAGTGGAAAGGACCGTGACCAGTTGCGACTGCAGCACTCCTCCCTTGACCACATTGGTATTATTCAGGTAAAGCGCCAGTTCGGTCTGCATACCTCTTTGAACAGATTTCTCCAGTCCGTCAGGAATATAGATGACAGCATCCACATCTCCCTTTGTCATCCGTGATCTGGCCTCCTCCAGGGAGACCGATTTAAAAACGATATTTGCTGCGGGAAGGGCATCGATCATCCGTGCTATTTTCCGCGACAATTGTGTCTGGTCATTGTCAACAACGGTAATGGGCAGATCCCTGACCACAGCCGCTGAAAACATCCAGCTGACAAGCAGGAATACCGATGCCGGACCAAAGATCGTGGTAAAAAGCAACACCCAACTGTTAGCTATTCTGTTCAGTTCCCTCCTGATCACCCGGAAAAGGGAGGTCCGCAATAAAATATCTGTTTTGCCTTTCAGGTTCATCGGGTTATTTCCCTTTCCTTACACGATCCCAGTTGACTACTGCACTCATTCCCGGTCTCAACCCTTCTGTTTTTTCAACCGGGACGGCCTGAATTTCAAATGTCTTCAGATCAAAGTCGCCTCTGGTCTTGGTCGCATTCCATGTTGCGAAGTCTCCGAGCGCATTGATGTATGTCACCCTGAGTGCAATCTCCTTCAAGCCGAGCGCCGGGAATCTTGCAGGAATGATGCTCCCCTTTTTAATGGCTGACAAGAGATCTTCCCTGAGGTTAAACGTCACCCAAACATCCGACAAATCAACAATTGTCACCACCGGATAACCTGCCGGGATTAACTCTCCCCTTTCAGCCAAAACGTTGGCCACTTCCCCTTTGATTGGGGCAGTGATTCTCCTTTCATTCAGATAGGAACTCACCTCGCTCATGACCCCGTCGGCCTGCAAAACAAGTGCCCCGGCAGCATCCTTGTCCTCGTAGCGGGCTCCGTTCCGGGCCTTTTCATAGAGGGAGCGGGCTGCCATTTCTGTCTCAACGGCTGCCTTCATTTTGGTTTCTACCTCATCCTTTTGCTGTTCCGGTATGACCCCGTCCTTGTAGAGGTTTTGGATACGGGCAAAGGTTTTCCTTGCATAATCGGCAGCCGCCAAAGCTGTCTGCCAGTTGTTGAAGGCGGCCTGCACATCCTCTTTCTGGGTCCCGTTGAAGGCTTTGTCGCGCTGTGCCCCGGCTGCCTGCCTGACCGCGGATGCCTGACTGAATTTTGCTTCCAGTTCAGGTGAGCTGAGTGTGAAGAGGAGCATTCCGGGTACTATTTCATCTCCCTTTTTAACACACAGGCTGTCTATCCGGCCGATCAGTTTGGAGGCCACCTTGATCTGGGTTGCCTCAACCTCTCCCTGTATCTCCAGCGGAACCGGAAGGCTCACAATGATGATTGCATACACGATAAAAAGCAGCAGCAATCCAAGCCCTCCTCCTATTAAATATCTTTTCGTCCTGTTCATTTTCTATATTTTGTCTGTTTCAAATTATTTCTATTTAATTCAATCAATTTCAATCATTCTTTTTCTCCACCAAACATTGTCAATTGCCAGATTTCCTGAGCGTCGCAGCGGGGTTAACTCTCATCATTCAACTTCCGTACCCATCCGTCCGAAATAGGGCCCTTCTCATTTTTCATGTCTTATAGCTCATATCTCCTTGTCATTTCCACGTCTCACCCTCTCATTGTCACATTGTCGAATCGTCGAATTGTCACACCATCAAATCAACTCATCGTAAATTTGCCTTCGATCTTCTCATATAACTGATGTACTGATCTGTGATGCCGGCATAATAGAGTAATTTAGACAACGACACATCGTATCCATACATTGCCTGGAGCCTGTCGATCCTGGCTTTTGCCAGAAGCAGAGATGCATCTGCCACCTGTGTGGAGGTAGCCATCCCTTCGCTGAATGCCTTGTTCCGCACCCTGAAATACTCGTTGGCAAGATCCATTTCAGCGTCCAGCATCCGGAGTTGTTCGCGGTACATGTTCAACTCCTGGTAATGCTTGTTGATCGCTGAACGGATGTCAGAGGAAGCCTTTTGATAATAATCCTCTGCCTGAATTTTTTGAAAGCCGAGCGCCTGAATTTTTTTCTGCTGCGACATGCCCTCAAAAAGATTCCATTTCATTCCGATTCCTACCACATATCCGGGCAGGTTGGGTGAAAGGTCCTTGTTGGCAATGTCGTACAATCCGGTTACCGCTATGGTAGGATACAGACCCGATTTCTCCGCCTTGTATCCTTCACCTGCCAGTTCCTTTTTCTTGTTCACCTGTGCCAACAGCGGACTTTTCTCCAATGCCCTGGCATAGAAATAATCCACATTTTCAAGTGAATCGAGGTAAAAAAGATTAGTGACAGGCCGAATGAAAATATCTTCCTTTTCCGCAATCGTATTGAGAAGGGCTTCATTGAGAATATCATTCTGTCTCACGGATTTCTGATATTCCCTTTCAGAATCAGAGAGGGTAAGTTTTGAATTCAGCAGCTCCACTTTGGCGATCTGCCCCTGTTGCTGTAATTTCTCCGCATCATGGTAATGGTGTTCCATGGTTGCCCTGACGTCTTCCCGAACTTTCACCGCCTGATCAGCTAACACCTTGCCAAAATATCTTTCAATCAACTCATTGGTGAGTTCATATGATTTTTGCAGATTTTCCAGCCCGACAGCTTCGTACCTGATTTGCGCGGCCCTGTTGGCAGCATTGATTTTTCCGCCTGTAAAAACCGGCCACATGAAACCCGCGGACAGAGTGGCAAACTGTTTTTCCTGGATGGTGAGATCCCAGTTGGCACTATTGACGGTATTCGCCACATCCAGCATTTTCTTTCTGACGACCTCTGTCGAAATATTATCCGGCAGAATGGGCATCACCCCGTTGGTGTTAGGATCCGGATTGGGCGCTCCGCTGAAGACACCATAATTACCAAGCGTCTGGTAAAGCGGAGTAATGGCATCCCGGACAGGTGTGAGATCGAAATGGATCTTGTCTTCCATCAGGGTATAACCAGCATTCAGCGAAATCCTGGGATAACGAAGTCCCTTCGCAGCTTTCACCTCTTGCTCCATCTGCAGCAGGTGATGATCCGACTGCCTGATCAGAAAATTGTTTTGAAGTGTAAGCTGCAAAGCTTCCTCAAAGGTAATCCGCCGGGGATCCCCGTTCGAAGCCCCGTTTGCATTTGCAGTCATCATCACCATGCAAAACAGGGCAACTTTCCAGTTATTATTAATTTGCATAATTTGGTCTTATGAGAAGGTGCCTTACAACTGTATCCCGACCGTCAGACTTAATGCCTTCGTGCAGTAATCAGAGGGTTGGTTTCCGATTTCTGCCATACCGATGTCATACCTGAGATCGAAACGGATTTGCTGCTTGCAGATAGGCGTCTGAAAACCGATGCCAAGAGTTGCGCCCCAGTCGGTTTTTTTGTTGTCGGTGAGTTGAACTGCATCTGCCGGACGCATCTGGTTGTTGAGCGCAAATGCCGCATAAGGGCCGCCATTGACGTAAAAAACATATTTGTGGTTATTAAGCAAATGGTCATCGCGGTACTGAAATAAAACCGGCACCTGCAGGTAGTGAACCATAAAATCGGTTTGACCCGCCATATTCAGTTCAAAGGTTTCGTCGCTGCGGCCCTTGCGCAGGTAATTGAT
>Ga0209430_1001055_pt1 | contig 22152 bp, 25 predicted proteins | sample BarGraIncub1133A_FD_184504 | JGI IMG/M metagenome (GOLD analysis project Ga0209430, IMG submission 184504) | Arctic peat soil microbial communities from Barrow, Alaska - Barrow Graham LP Incubations 11-33A (SPAdes) (version 2) | ecosystem: Environmental > Terrestrial > Soil > Wetlands > Peat... | reverse complement strand
TGTATTTACCTCGGTGGATAGATTTCCTAAGCCGGGAGAAAGCGTTATTGGAGAAACCTTTAATATATATATTGGTGGGGGCAAGGGAGCAAATCAGGCCTTTTCACTTGGAAGACTTGGGGCAGATGTGCTAATGGTTGGAAAGGTTGGAGAACTATTTTATGGCCCGGATTATATAAAGGTACTTGAGCAAAATGATGTTAAATGTAATTATGTTAAAATTGAAAAGGGGGTTTTCCCAGGAATTGGCTTGGTAACCGTGGATAATAATAAGGAAAACAGTATAGTATATTATCCAGGAGCTAATGGAATGGTTGACATTACTTTAATAGATGAAGCTTGGGAGGAAATTAAAAGTAGGGATATTTTCCTTTTCCAATTGGAAATTCCTACTGAAACCACTTTATATGCAATGAGAAAATTGAAGGCTTTAGGTAAAACAATTATATTTGATCCTGCACCAGCTAAAGATATTCCCAAAGAAATATTTTTATATGTAGACTATATAACTCCCAATCATACAGAATTAGAGACCTTGTCCCATATGCAAATCAATAATGAAGAAGATTATAAATTGGCTGGAGCTAAACTAATAGAGATGGGAGCGATTACAGTTATTGCAAAAGCGGGTAAATTAGGCGCCTATGTAATAAAAAAAGATAGCTTCAAATATATAAAAGGCTATAAAGTCAAAGCAGTTGATCCAACAGCAGCGGGGGATTCCTTTAATGGTGCCCTGGCCTATTCCCTTTCGTGTAATCAAGATTTAGAAGAGAGCATCAGATTTGCAAATGCAGTTGCAGCATTAGCTACCACTGCTATGGGAGCGCAAAACTCCATGCCAACGATTGATCAAGTTAATAAATTTCTATCACAGCAAATATAAAGGAGAGGTTAATATGGATAATACATTAATGAATAGGTTTATTGACCATGCGGTACTAAAACCTGAGATGACAAGAGATGAAGTAATAAAGGCAATAAAGCTTGGTATTGATTACCAGGTAAAAACTGTTTGTGTTCGTCCCTGTGATATTGATTTGGCTGTAGATATGTGTAAAGGCACAGATACAGAGGTGTCTTGTGTATTGGGCTTTCCCCATGGGGTAGGACTCAGCGAAATAAAGGGTGAGGAAGCAAAGCTTTATATAAAGAAAGGCGTTAATGAAATTGATATGGTGGTAAATTACAGTTATATTAGGTCTGCCCAGTGGGATTTGGTGGAAGACGATATTAAAGCAGTATCAGATATAACTAAGAGCGCGGGTATTACCCTAAAGGTAATTCTAGAGACAGGAATGCTAACCTTAGAGGAGATAAAGAATGCTACTGAGATTGCAATAAAAGCGAAGGCTGATTTTGTTAAGTCCTCTACTGGGTTCAATGGCGGGGGAGCAACAGTAGAAGCCATTGAAGTAATGTTAAAGGCATCAGCTGGAAGGATAAAAGTAAAAGCCTCTGGTGGTATAAGAGACTCACAAAGAGCAAAATTATTTCTTAATCTGGGTTGTGAGAGATTAGGAGCAAATTATTCCTCAACACCTATAATTTGCAATGGCGGTGAGGTAAAGGACGATAGTAGTAAATATTAGAGATATGTATAAATACATATGATAAATGAAAGGGCGGTATTTAATAATGGGAGTATTTGATTTTCCACTAGAACAGTTAAAAGAATATAGGGGCTCAAGTCCTAAACCTTCTGATTTTGATGAATATTGGGAAAGAGCATTAGCGCAAATGAGAGCTATAGATCCTAAAATAGAGTTAATACCTTCAGATTTTCAAGTTGAAAATGTAGAGTGCTTCGATTTGTATTTTACAGGAGTGAAGCAAGCAAGAATTCATGCTAAGTACTTGAGACCTAAAGCATCTAAGGGCAAAAATGGAGCAGTACTGAAGTTTCATGGCTACTCAGTAAACGCAGGAGATTGGCAGGATAAATTATCTTATGTATCTGCAGGGTTTTCAGTATTTGCCTTGGATTGTAGGGGCCAAGGAGGATCTTCAGAAGATAGAGGATCTGTAAAAGGTAATACTTTAAACGGACATATTATTAGAGGCTTAGACGATCATGAAGATAATTTATTATTTCGAGATATCTTCTTAGACACAGCTCAACTTGCAAGTATTGCAATGTCTATGCCTGAAGTAGATGAGAACAAGGTTTATGCCATGGGTGGTTCTCAAGGGGGAGGCTTAACTATAGCCTGTGCTGCTTTAGAGCCTAGAATAAGTAGACTAGCTCCAGTTTATCCATTTTTATCGGATTATAAGAGAGTTTGGGATATGGACCTAGCAAAGGATGCTTATCAAGAATTGCAAGCATACTTCAGATTCTTTGATCCTATGCACAAGAGAGAAGCTGAAGTTTTCAACAAACTAGGATATATAGATATACAGAATCTCGCTAGCAGAATAAAGGGAAAAGTACTCTTTGCAACTGGGCTAATGGATACAATTTGTCCACCATCAACTCAATATGCAGTGTACAATAAAATTACTTCCCAGAAAGAGCATATTATTTTTCCTGACTATGGGCATGAGTGGTTGCCTAGTTTTGACGATATGACCTTCCAATTTTTCTTGGATTAACAACCAATTTTCATGGTGATATTAAGTTAAATAAAAAACATGGAAACAAGTTAGGGGAGATTGTATGTTTATGAATTGGAAACATCCTGCAGTAAGAGTTACTGGCAGATGGGATAGAAGAAATGAAGACGCTGTAATTACAACAAATTCTGGTAGTTATATTGAAATCGCTTATTATGGAGAAATGGTGGTCTTGTTTTTTAATTTAGAAAACAATAAGCATCCTTATCCGCATTTATGGATTCAAGTTGACGGCGGTGCTAGTATAGAGGCTTCAGTAGAACCCTTTATTCGAATTCATTCTAAGGAGAATGCTGGAAAGATGCATTTAGTAACTATCATTTTTAAATCCTCTGTTGAAGTGCAAAACCGATGGTTAGCTCCCCTAGAAGCCAAAGTTGCCTTTAAAGGGATTCGGGTTGATGCACCAGGCATCCTAGCAGAGGACCAAAGGATAATGGTAGAATTCGTAGGAGATTCCATTACGGAAGGTGTATTGGTGGATACAGATACAGGTGAAGAAGGCCAGGAAACAAGAGTTTACCAAGATGATGTCTGTGCTGCTTTTCCTTGGCTCACTGCGGAAAAGCTAAATGTTAGGCCAAGGATCATGGGTTACGGGGCAGTGGGGATAACCAGAGAAGGATTGGGTGGAGTTCCACAGGTTACGAAGTCATATCCCTTTGTCTATGATGGTTGTCCCTTACAGGAGCAGGAACCAAAATATATAGTGATAAATCATGGAACTAATGATAGCTTTAATTTAGTTTCAGAGGAGAAATACAAGGAAGGATATCTGGAACTTTTAAATCTAGTAAGAAAGATTAACCCCAATAGTCAAATCATATGTTTGAGCATATTTATAGGGGAATATACTAAAGCATTAAAGGAAACCATAGAAGAGTTTAACAGAACCTATAGGGATAAGGTAATTTTTATCGATACTATCGGTTGGATTCCCAGAGAACCGGTCCACCCCATGAGGGATGGTACTGCAATCATCTCAGATAAATTGTCAGAGCTTTTAAGGCCAATAATCGGAAGTGAATAAATAATAAAAGCACCGTATTCTTCAAAATACGGTGCTTTTATAGTGGTGCGCCCAGCAGGGGCGCAATCTAACATTTCATTAAAACCATTTATCTTTTTTAATTAGCAAGGTTACGGCTACAAGAATTGTTGGAATAAATATCATTCCAAAAACTACCCAAAAAGCCATTATATAATTGTGCATTGGAATTCCTTGTACATTCATAGAAAAAAGTCCACTAACAAGCGTCATAGGTAATATAGCTACTTGAACAATGGTAAAAGTACGCATGAGGCCATTCATTGTATGGTTTGTTAGGGAGGCAAAAGTGCTATCAGCGGATTCTATAACTTCCTTGTAGTTTTCAAGCATGTCCCATATTTTTTCTATCTTGTCTGTAATATCATCAAAGTATATATCCATATCTGTAGGCAGATATTTTATTATAACTTTTTCAAGGATTAAGGTAACTGGTCTTAAGGGCTTAACTATGGTTCTATAATTGATTATCTGCATCTTAGTTCTTGAGATAGTTTCAAGCATGGACTTAGAACGATTAGTAAACACTTGTCTATTTATTTCACTAACTATATTTCCAATTTTATCTAGCATAGGGAAGCAATAATCAAACAAGGTCTTAATTATCTCATAGAGCAAAAAGGCTGAACCCTTCTCCATATATTCCCGACGTAGGGCTTCGTTTGTTTGGCAGCTTTCCCCTAACTCCAGTAAAGGCTTAAGTTCTCCCTCGTGGAGTGTAACTAAGTAATTAGGGCCTATAAAAATATCTATTTCTTCAGATTCGATCCTGGAAAATTCTTTCTTATATCGTGGAAGGTGAAGTACAATAAAACTATAATCTTCATAGGAATCAACCTTGGACCTTTGATGCTCAGTCATACAATCTTCTAGTAGAAGATCATGAAAGTCATACATATCCTTAAGCATCTGAATTTCCTTACTAGTAGGCCTAATAATATCAATCCATTTAAGTCCTTCAAATTCAATTATCTTTACTTGCGTAGTTAAACTTTTAACAACAGTGGCCTGCTTTTTATCATTTTTAAAGGGTAAAATAGACATAATGATAACCCTCCCTTTTTAAATATTAAATTGTGTTAGTAATATCATAAAGTATAATAATAATTATGACAATTTACAAGCTACAAAAAGTTAATTTTAGTGTATAGGAATATAGTTGGTTGTTAAAGAGCTAATTAGCATAAAAATAAAATATTGAAGATATAATTAAATAGGTGAAATACTAATGTGAAGTGAGGAATAATTATGTTTTGTCCAAAGTGTGGAACAAATGTAAACAACGACACAGGGTTGTGCAGCATATGCGGAACAGATGTTACTTCAAAAGCTATACCACAGGAACAAGCTCAAACGCAGCTGCAGAAAGAACAAGTTAACTTTCGAAATAAATATTTGCCACCTACAAAACCACAGTATATACCACAGCCGGTATATCAACCCAAAACAGCAGCTCTTTCAAATGCTACACCAATGTCAGTAGTAGAGTATATATTAACACTCATTGTATCTTTAATTCCAGTAATAGGGTTTATTATGTTACTTGTTTGGGCTTTTGGAAGCTCAATTAATCAAAACAAGAAAAACTTTGCTCGAGCTGTTTTGCTTATACTTATTATCGGAGTAGCTATAGGAATATTTTTCTCCATCCCATCCACAATGATACTATCCTCCCAGAAAAAGTAGCAGACTTTAGCCCTACAAAAAAATAGGTTAATTTACTAAGACACCTTCGAATGCATAAATGAATTTGGAGGTGTCTTTATTTTAGGCTTGGAAGATAGACAGGGCTACTTTAATTGGCAAAATAGTAATGTTATAGTAGTAAGAATATGGTACAATTTCTACATAAGGTGGTGTGTTTTATGAACAAGGTTGTAATAATTACATTAAGCTTAATACTATTTATTTCATTATTGTCATTAAAGGCACAAACAGTTATTGGAATTCAAAAGCTTCCTCAAAATTATACTGAAGAAGATGCTATAAAAAATGGAGATGTAGTTATTGACAATAGCCAGAAAGTATATAATTTGAATAAGTTGACTAGATTTATTAGCAATATCAAAAATGAAGAAAAAGATAAAATACGTATAACCGCCCTAAGTATTGAAGGTGATCCAATAATATATTATTTAAACTATAGTGGTAAAAATATTGTTCTCACAGTGGATAATACAAGGGATAAATTTGGGGTAGGAGATATTATAGAATATAAGGTAAAAGAAGTTAAAAAGGAAGTTAAGCAAGGGATAGTTATCTATTATGTTGTTTTCAAAGATAAAAAATTTGGTAATCATATATTAATTTATCAGGATAAAAATGAAAATCAAGCATTGGGTAACGCTATATATTAAAATACAAAGGAGATTAAGCATGATTTGAGGTTGTTACTTGACTTTATCTTACATAAAGATAAAATAGAATTAACATTAAAACTTTAAAGTTGTATACTCATGATTATAAAACTCGTGAGTTGCAAACTTATAAGTTGTAAAGGAGAATAAAAATGTTTGTAGCAAGAAACAATGAGCTAAATAAATTAGAAAAGTTATATAAACGACTTGAATTCCAATGTGTGATTATTTATGGAAGAAGAAGAGTGGGGAAAACTGCACTTATCAGGGAGTTTTGCAAAAATAAAAAAACTATATTCTTTATTGCTCGAGAAGCAAATGATAAATTAAATCTGGAGAATTTTAGCATGCAAACAATGAGCACATTATCTAATACGGATAGTTTGGAAATTAGTTTTAAATCCTGGGATGATGCTTTTAATTTTATAGGGAAGAAGGCTAAAGATGAAAAAATCATATTAGTAATAGATGAATACCCTTATTTAGCCTCTGCGAATAGGTCAATATCATCAATACTTCAAGCTCATATTGATATAGAACTTAAAGATTCCAAGCTATTTATAATTCTTTGCGGTTCTTCTATGAGCTTTATGGAAGAACAAGTTTTAGGCTACGAAAGCCCTTTGTATGGAAGGCGTACAGCTCAGTTTAAGATAGAGCCTTTAAACTTTTTTGATAGTAAGAAATTTCACGTAAAATATAATATATATGATAGAGCATTGATATATGGAATAACTGGGGGTATACCACAATATCTTTTAAAGCTAAATAATGAAACATCTATCAAAGAGAATATTATAGAAAATATATTAGATGAAAATTCCTATTTATTTGAAGAGCCATCTAATATTTTAAAACAAGAATTAAGAGAACCAGCTATTTATAATACACTAATAGAGGCTATAGCAAAGGGAGCTACGAGAGTTAATGAGATTGCTACAAAGACCGGAATTGAGAGTAACAAGTGCTCTAAATACTTGGGTTCTCTTATATCTCTTGGAATAGTGAAAAGAGAAAAGCCAGTATGTGAAAAACAAGAGAAAAGAAGCATATATGTTTTAGAGGATCAGCTTTTTAGATTCTGGTATAGATTTATTCCAAACAACTTGACAAGTATAGTATCTGGTCTTTCAGACTATGTATATGATAATAACATAAAGCCTCAAATCCCTCGTTTTATGGGAAGTGTTTTTGAAAAAATATGCATTCAGTATATGATAAAGATGAACGTAAGTATGAAGTTGCCTTTTGTATTCAGCAATATAGGACGATGGTGGGGAAATAATCCAATTTTAAAAAGACAGGAAGAAGTAGATATAATTGCTTATAACGAAGATAAGGCTATAATATGTGAATGTAAATGGAATAATGAACCGGTAGGTAGTGATGTTATAGATGATTTAATAGCTAAGGGCAACATTTTTAAGTATAGGGAGAAGCATTTTTATGTTTTCTCTAAGATTGGATTTAAAACTTCTGCTTTTGAGAGAATCAGCGATAATATCAAATTAATCTCTTTTATTGATATGGACCTAGATTGAACAACAAAATTGAAAAATATATTTGAATGTAATAATTTTGCTCATTGGGAAGAACGCATAGAAGGGGAAATTTAAGTGTACTTAGATAATATTCTAATGGTAGGCAATGGAATTAACAGAATCGATAATAATAATTCTTGGGAGGATATATTAAAGGATTTAATTAAGTTCATAGATAAATCTGATACCTTATTATTGAAGGATAAGCCTTTTTCCTTACTTTATGAAGAAATAGTTGTAAGGGGGAAATTATATAGAGGGAAAAGAGAAGAAGAAGTTAAAAAGTATATTGCAAATCTAACATCAATGCTTATACCTAATAATGTACATAAAAAAATCATGAAATTAGGGTTTGAACATATTCTAACTACTAACTATGATTACACATTAGAGAGTGCATTGTCTCAGGAACTTGTTAATACTAGTGATATTAGTGAGATCAGATATAGCTTGTATAGGAAAAATAAAGCTGGGAGCTCTTACGTTTGGCATGTACATGGAGAGGAAAAAACAATTAATTCTATTTTATTAGGCTATGAACACTATGCTGCATATATTCAAAAGATGAGAAACTATGTTAAAGGAAATGAAAAAAATACCACAGTAGATAATACAATGACGGTGAATACACTCAAGGTAGCTTCCTGGATCGACTTATTTTTTACAAAGAATATATACATAATGGGCCTTAGTCTTGATTATATTGAAATTGATTTATGGTGGCTTTTAACATATCGAGCTAGAGAAAAACATTTGGGGAGGTATCCTTTAAATGCTGACAATGAAATTATATATATTTGTACCAAGAGTGAATATATAGCAAAACCATCAAAGATGCAAGTGCTAGAAAGTATGGGAATTACTATAAAGATCTTTGATTTGAAGGGAAATGATTGGGGCAAATTTTATTTGGAAGCTTTAGATTATATAGAAGGTAGTCAACTTGTGAGACAAGCTATATAGAAAACAACCCAAGATAAAAGTCATCTTGGGTTGTTTTCATTAGTTATGGACCAGTGCCAGCTCCTGTAATCTGATAGTCTTCTTTTCCTTTTGCCACCGTTATAAATAGCTCTTTGGAGTTTATCCAGCCATTACTACCTTTTTCACCATTACCTGCTAAAACAAAATTATCACTGGCGGGCAAAATAGAGTAGGTTACAAGGAACATAAACTTATCTTCATTTCCGTTTTGTATCTTTATCTCATCTATTTTATAGTCCTTTAATCTTGCGAAATCTGTTACTTTATCCTCTGAGAGTGCTTTTAGATAAGTATCAAATATTTTGGTGGATAATTCACTTAGGTCTTTGTAGTTATCAAGCTTTAAAGTCGTCTGAGAGATATCAGGAGTAAATTCATCTTTAGCAGTATCAACACTTACATAAGGGGTAGTATCTCCAGGCATAACCATAAAGATAGAAGCAGTTTTCATTTCTCCATTTGAATTAGAGGGCGTATTTATAATTTCGTCCTTATAATACATAGTGGAGTTACCTCCAACGGGCAGGCGTACTGCATTTATAGCTCCATACTTAATTAAAACATCCTGTAAACTTGTAATATCAATTCCAGGACTATTCACTCGTCTACCATCTATGACTAACATTAAAATTGAACCATCAGACTTCTGAGCTATAGCAGTTCTAGAGTCTATACCTCGTCTAGTCAAATGGGCTATTAGTATTTCTACCTCAAGCCCCTATCGCTTTAGGGTAGGGGTTATTGACTGTTAGCTCCTTTCCTAAATTTTATTTGAAATTCCGAATTGGTATTATTATAATATATAAACTGAATTAAAAGGTGAATTTAAATAAATTTGTTATTAATATGTAACCATTTGTATATTATGGGGGTTTATAATATGTATATAAAGTGAATTTATGAAGGAATTTTTCTAGGGTAGGAGGCGTTTTAATGAATAGAAAAGTAACTTTGCTCATATTATTATTAATTATCATTTCCCTTATAGGGTGCATTTCAAACAAAGAAACGGTCACGATTAAAGCTAAAATTAAAACTGATGCTACAGTTAGCTCTGATGCAAATATCAAGGACAATTCGCCTCAAATTGATATTGTCTCACCAGTCATTGAAACAACTATAAATAAAACCCCTGGATATATTTTTCAAAGTAGTAACAAGAAAATTATTAGCAGCGATGAACTTAAAACCTGCGATAAGTTCACATTGTTACTAGCTAAAAACGAGCTCTTTGCACGTAAGGGCTATAAATTTAAAGATAGTGATCTTTTGGAATATTTCAGCAATAAGAGCTGGTATAATCCTGTGGATAATGTGAAGGGAAATCTTGAGGAATTAGGTGGAGTAGAAAAACAAAATTTTAATTCGATAGATAAAAGCTATAATAGCTTCAAATATTCTATTCTTAATGATTGGACCACACATGAAAAAAAGGAATATACCGAAAGCGTTGAAAAAGATATAAATAATGATGGGGTTACGGAGAAAATATCATGTACCTTTGTTAGTAGTACAGATAATTCTTCAGATGATTATACTATTACAGTAAATTTTAAGGGTACAGACTATAAAATTCAGGGTATTGAGGAAAATGTAAATACAGAGTTATTTTTTGCTGATTTTAATGCAGCGGATAATAGTACAGAGTTTTATATAACTTCTCAGGGTCCTAGTGATGATCCAGGAGCCACAATATTTAGTTTTACTGGTGATAGTATAAAAAAAGATATGACCTTAGCTGGTAGTATTATTTCCTACGACGGAAAAGGCAGGATATATACTGATTTTAGTAAAACCAGCGATATAAATAAAATTGTGCTTAGCTATTATGAAATTGGAAAAGGACTAGTTTATCCAGATAAAATATATACTATTGGAAAGTATTTGCAATACCCTTTAAACTATAAACTTCTTAAAACTGAGCAGGGTATGTCCTATATCTATGACGCAGATGGGAAAGATTATAATGCCCTAAGTGCACTTTATAATAGTTCTGATATAGTAAAGGTTACAAACGTAAATGAAAAACTTAAAATAGTTGATGTGGATTGTAATTTAATGAAAGATATTGTTAGAAATATACCTATAAAGGTTGAAGGGGAGGATGGGAAAACTGGGTGGCTAATGTGGCTTAATGGAGGAGATTAAATTCATGAAGACACTTTTTTCAAGGGGTATGTCAAGAAAAATTATTTGTATGACATGTTAAATAAATGGTGCCAACTTTACGAATGGTTGCCTCAATCTTTAAAGTAAATATGAAACACACAAACAATAGTACATATTGTTAACAAATACGCAAACAATAATATAATACGTTGACAAACATATAAACGATATTGTAATATGTTTATATTAGACAAAAGGAGGTAAAATATAAATGGATTTGGCACAAGAACTTAAAAATTATTTAGATAATATGGGTAGACTTAAATTATTTCCGTCAAAAAAGAGATATAAAATACTTTCATTAATGTATCTAGCCACTAAATTTGAAAAAGGGGTTACCTATACTGAAAAGCAAATTAATGAAATATTAGATAATTCACATACCTTCAATGACAGATGTCTTTTGAGAAGGGAATTATTCAATAATAAATTTCTTGGAAGATTAAAGGATTGTTCTAAATACTGGATGGAAGAAAAGCAGCCTGAGTTTGAGGAGTTTAAATTGAACTGATATAATAGTGAAACTCATATTTCTACATATCTATTAGTTTGTTAGTCTGTCTAGCCAATGCTTACATATAGCTTTCAATAGAAAAGTATTGGCTAGAATCTCCATATTTTAAAAAATTCCCTTTTTCATTACATAATTTATAAACGTTTGTTCATTATGCTGTTTATTCTGAGCTTGCAAAACCTCATACCCCTTATGTAAAAAGAAGAGTTTTGCTGTAATACTTGCTTCGGTATAAACTTCACTATAGCCTAGTTGTTTTGCACACTTTTCTAATGTGCTTAATATTCTTGAAGCCACTCCTATTCCCTGATAATCTTTATGTGTATACAATCTATCAATATACCTTTTACCATTTAGGTCACCAAAACCAATAATCTTTTCATCAAGTTCTGCAACATAGACTATATTGGCTTCTAATGAATTCAACCAGACTTTTTTATCTGGATTTATTAATCCCCAAGCATTCAATTGATCCATTGAGTAATCTTTTGAATTTATAGTGTGAATAGTGTTGTAAAACAAATCTAGTACTTGTTGCAAATCAGACTTTGTAAATCTTCTAATAAACAATTGTTTTCATCTCCTATAGATCCTCAAGGGATATTATCTCTTAATATTTTAATTATACATGATTATAAGAAAGTTATCATAACATGCCTATTTAGTAATTAGGGAATATTTAATATTTACCTCAAAAGCAAATAAACACTATTTAGTTATATAATATTATTATTACAAATAAATATTGCAATTCAAGATATAGATCTATAAATAATATGCAAGGAGGATTACCTTGAAATATTTAAAGGTAATATTATCTACTTTATTATGTGTAACCTTATTTAGTGGGTGTGACAAAATCAAACTAAAGCAATTTAATAATCCTGCCCTTCCTCAAGTAACCTTAAATTTTTGCTGGATAGGAGCGGAAAGTCCTTCTACAAAGGCAGTCTTAAAGGAGGTATCAGAAAAGTCCAAACTAAATATTCAGCTCAGTTTTACATGGTTATATAATTACACTATAGAAAATAGCCTTGATGCTGCCTCTCCACCTATTGATGCTTTTATTATAGGAGGGAAGGACAATACTTCTGATATATCCTATTCAACACTTGCTAAAAAGGGTGAACTTTTAGATCTTACAGATTTATTTCCGACTAATGCTCCAGATATCTATAAGAATCTTACTAAGGCGGATATAGATGCCCTAAAGGTTGATGGATAATATAAATAATCTAGATGATCTAGAAAAATATTTGGCTAGTGTTGCAGAAACAGATAATAATATCACTGCTTTAAAGGCTGTACCCCTTAACACTGGATTTTATGCCAGGTTATATGGATATGTTTGTTTGGATGATTATACAAATTTAGTTTATAAATATGATGATCCTAAGATGAAGCTTATTCCTTGGGAGGATACTGATGCCTTTAAGGATTTAATGGAAAGGTTAACCCGTTGGATTAGTAGAGGCTACCTTGCATTTGCAAAGGATGGAGACTATGGAAGTGATGTAGCTGCTTATTTCGGTGCTAATGAATATATAGAGAAAGATACTGTATTGGCTTCTTCCACTAATGCAAAAGGAGTAGATGCTCATACATATCTTCTTGGTAAAGATTTGCCATTGCTGAGGACAAATTCCATTTCTTCTATTTACAATAATGCTGGGATTGCTATAAGTGTCCAATCAAAGAATGCGGTGAGAACGTTGAAATTTCTTAATTGGGTACAAGAAAGCAAGGGAAATTATAATCTATTAAACTATGGTAGAGAAGGAAAGGATTATACCTTAGATAATGGGCTTATAACCCTACCTTCCTTCTCTAATACCAATACTCCCTATTCAGATTGGAATTCTACCCCTTTTAAAAATTTCAATTATGAGTTAAATGATTTTTATCCTGCTGACACTCAAAAAGATTATGGACTTAAAATACAATCTTTGTTGTCAAAGGCTGTATATGCTCCCCATAATGGCTTCTTTCCATATTATGGAGACATCGATGCTATGGCAAGAGCAAGGAGCAATTTGTTTGATCAGAATATTTATTATGCCCTTTATAATGGTACTTTCAATTACTCAGATATTGCTAGAATACGAGAGGACTTAAAGCATGTAGGCACTGACAATATAGTTTCCGTTATTCAGTACCAGCTTAATACCTTTATGAAGGGTAACAAATAATAGATGACTAGTTATAGCTAGTTATCTATTTGCATTATCAAGTATATTTCTTAATCAAGTTCACTCCATAGCTCTTTAAAAGCTTGATTGTCCATCTTGAAGAAGATATGAGAGAAATCGTAATAAATATATCCATCTTTAAAAAGCCTTAATTGTACTTGGCAACCATCATTTAGAGTTATGTAGATAAATTTTTGATTTGTTTCCACCTTTTCCTCAAACAAATAGGACAGACTTTCCTGGGAGTAGGGAGTTGTATTTTTTAGTTGGGCAACAAAGCTGGTTAATACATTAAGATCAGTTAGCTCTTTATATTGTTGCTTGTTAGAATTCCAGCTTTCGGAGCTTTCATATTTAACTGTTTTTATATTGTTTCCTATTTTTAGCTTGTTAAATATATCAGCGCCAGTTTTTACACTAATTCCATTAAAGCACTCATAAACTTGTGCATCAATAATTCCATCAAATTTACCATAGGTCATTATTCTAAAGTTTTTGTCATAACCCTTAACCATATAAACATCCAGTATACCTATACTTGATGCAAACTCAACTGCATAGTCCTTTTGCTGACTCCACTCATCTATATTTCCCTTTGTAGTACCCAGCTTCTCCCCAAGTAAATTCTTTGCGCCTTCAGGCGATATCTTTGTACCAGTTTGAGTATATACTCTACTTTGATACACAATAAGCCCTATCATGTCCATTGCAGCATTTGTATTCTTAGGTAATACTATTTTGGGAATATATAAACCATCGGATGAACTTATACTATTAGTGGAATCCTTAGGAGAAACGCTAGTTGATGAGGAAGAAAAAGAGAGAGAGGTAGATTTTTTTCCTAGTAAATTATGTCCTAATATTCCAAGACAAAAAACAATAGTAATACTAGCTGCTATTGAAATGATGGGCTTAAAAGCAAGGGGATAATGTCTTTTTTGCAATATTTTCTTAGATAATCTATGCTCCATTTCTTTATCTGGTGCCAGTTTGCCAATAACACGCTGGATATCATTCTTATTCATAAGGATTCGCCTCCCAACTGGATTTTTAGGATATCTCGGCCACGTTTTAAACGCATCTTTACAGCAGATTCTCTGATTTTAAGTATCTCTGATATTTTCGTAACTGAATAATCCTCAAAATAGTATAATTGTATGACAGCTTTATACTTAGAAGATAACTTCAAGATTTCTTCCATAATATTAATATCTATAGGATTGTCGTAGTAACTTTTAATATCCTCCATTTTTATAACTCGTTTGTGCCATACACTTCTAAGTATATCTTTACATAAGTTTATAGCTACTCTAATGAGCCATGCTTTTTCATGCTCAGTATTAGTAAATTTAGGAGGATTATATATAAGCTTAATAAACGTTTCTTGCAGGACTTCTTCCACATCTTCTTTATTGCCAAGATAAACCATGCAAATTCTAAAGAGCATATCACCATATAAACTGTATTTTTCAGAAAGGTTATCCCTGACAAGCTGAGATGAATTTTGCACAATATAAACCTCCTTTCCCCCTTAACACGAATGAAAACTTGAAATAGTCACATCTTTTTTAAAATACAGTTTTTATATCTTTTAAAATGGTTTTGTCAATAGGAGAATTAATATCCTTAGGAAGATTATCCACATCAAACCATTTAAGTTCAGTTGCTACAGCTTCATCCTGTTTTAATTCACCTTCATACTCATCACAAAGAAAAATTACATTAACACAATATACTTCATCACCATTAGGATATTTTACATGCATGTCGTCTCCTGAAAAAACCTTATAAAAGGTTAATTTTGTTGGAGTTATACCTATTTCTTGTTTCAATTCCCGTTTAACGGCCTCTTCCACTGTTTCTCCTAACTCCAAGGAATCACCATGTATAGCCCAAGTGCCATTATCTGATCTTCTTTGAAGCAGTATCTTTCCCCACTCCTACAAGCAGCAAAGGACCGTTTTTAATGTGTTTTCTTATGCTTTTTATATATTCATGCATTCTTCTATCCCCTCTATAAAGAACCCTTTAATAAATAACTAAGTTCTGTATATAAATATTAACAAGAGATAGTTGCAGTGTCAATTATTGTAATTATTGTTTATCCGATAAAATTATCTGTTTGTAACCTTATCTTGAATGAATAACTGGATATCTTTAAAAGTTGGGTCTAAGGGTATTGATTTGAATGTAATTTTATCATAAATGAAACTATCACCTTTTTTTATAAGTGAAAATCGTTCCCCATCACCAAATCCATATTGGGCTACATCTGAATAAAAGAATTTTGTACCATTTATTTCTTCATAGGTAGTCTCAGTATAATTATTCAGTAGAAAAAATGCATAGTCCCCCTTGTGTAATTGAGAAATAATGCTGGTATCCTCAACCATCATGCTACTGCTAGCTAACAAACATGGAGCAAGTACGGTTATTTTATCACCTTTAATCAGGGTTCCCTTATATACATCATTTACATTAATAGTTATTAATGTATTGTATTCTTTTTGACCATTGAAATTTATCTCTATATCTTTGAATTCGACTGCTTTTCCATAAATAATTTCTTCATTCTGATCTATTATTTCCTACTGCGTTAATAAACTTGCAAGACTTGTAGCTGATGAATATTGCGGTGGGGCTTTAACATATTTTACAGTTATGTTACCAGTAGGATTTTTCAATATAATTCTTGTAGAAGAAAAGTAATTTATATAAACAAAGGGTATGCCTAATAATATAATTACACATGCAACTATACTTATTACTGACTTTTTCATATTCGATCTGTTCATGTTTTACACACCTTTCAATTCTATTTTTAAAGGTTTATTGCCTTCAATTAGTAAAACGAATTAGTATTTGGAAAGGTCACAAATAAATAATTTATTTAATGATTTTAAAGAAGCCCCTAGAAGTGGTAGAATCATAGTTACATGTATTATATTATTGCTATACTCACTGCAAGATAAAGGGGACATAAAATGGAAAGATATCGTTTTAAGCCAGTCTTAATATTCACTCCAATAATTACGTTAAGTGTATTACTATATTTAGCGGTGGAGACTAATATCGTTATAAAACTTTATTTAATATTCCCAATAATAGTAAATATATATTTTTTCAGTATTAATACTACTACGTATTGTAGTATTGATGAAGAAAAATTTAAATTTCAAAGATTATTTAAATCAAAGACAATATATTGGAAAGAAATACGGGGGATTGTATTCAATGAGATAATTAAACCAAACAAGGAAAACTTGTATTTATTGGATGAGGAGGATTTAACAATACATACAGTTAGTAATATGGATGGAACGGATGAAGTAAGGACTACATATAGATATAATCTTAATCAAGCTATATCAGTTTCATATATGTTTAGAGACTATGAAGAAATATATAAAATAATTTATGAAAAGTTTAAAGATAATGAAGGAATTTTTATTGATAGCAGATTAATTGATTTTTGTAGAGACTTGAACTAGGGGGCCAGTCATGGAATATATATTAGAGGCAGAGGATATTTGCAAGTCCGTAGGTATAGAAAAGGAAAAGCTTGAGATTCTAAAGAAAGTTAATCTCAAGGTTAAAGAAGCGGAATACGTTGCTATAATGGGGCCTAGTGGTAGCGGTAAAAGTACACTTCTAGGTATATTGTCCTGTATTGACCATCAAACTTCAGGAAAGGTTAGAATCAATGGAGTAAGTGTTAGCGGATTGAATAAGGATAAATTAACTGAGTTTAGAAATAAAAACATAGGTATTGTCTTTCAAACCTTCAACTTGATTTCTGTCCTAAATGCAGAGGAGAATATTGAAGTACCTCTGTATTTTTCAAAAAAACAAATTGAGGTAAAAAACAAAGTTGATGAGTTAATAAATATAGTAGGACTAAATAATAAAAGAAAATCTCTTCCAAAGCAGTTATCAGGAGGAGAGCAGCAAAGAGTTGCCATAGCCAGGGCTTTAACTTGCGAACCAAAAATCTTATTTGCGGATGAACCAACTGGTGCTTTAGACAGTGTAAACAGTGAAATAGTTTTAGATATATTTGATGAATTTAGAAAAAGATATAACATGGCTATTATCATTATTACCCATGATTTGAAGGTTGCAGAAAGGGCAGATAGAATTGTATACATTAAAGATGGCGAACTTGCTCAAGGTAAGTCAGCTGTATGATAGATGCAAAAAAACTATTCAAAATCTATAATTTAAAGACTTGGAAGCAAAATAAATTTCAGATATTCTTAAGCATATTAGCCATATCTATAGCTGTTGCTATATTGATTTCAATTAGACTTATTCCTTCATTAACTAATATATATAAAAACATTAATGCTAGAGGCCTTAATGATGGTGACATCAACATAGTAATGACAAAGCCTAATATAACGGATGAACAAATTAACTCATTAAATAAATTAAAAAGTGAAGGCAAAATTATCTATGCGACTACATATGAAATGGAAAACAACCTTACGAGTGGAGATATAATCAATGAAGTAGAATTAAAGTTTATTGATAAGGAGTACTATTCTATTAATAAAAACCTTGATAATTATATAGAAAAATTAGGTAACCATAATGTACTTATTAACAGGGTTACTGCTGATAAGTTTAACTTAAAGAAGGGGGATCATATTTCTCTTACTATTAAGGGCTTTTATGATACTGATACAAAGTTTAAGGTTGAAGATATTATCGAGAAATCAAATGCAATCGAAGAGAATATTTTAGGCGTAATAATTTTGGACAAGTCAATTTGAAGCCAAAGGAAGGCATACAAATAACTAGTTTAGCTACTAATATTAGTGTGGTTATAAATAAAGGATATAAATTAGAAGATATAAAAAGTGAACTTGAAAAAAGCTTTAATAGAGGGGAAAGGTTGAATACCTATCAGCAATTTATTGAAAGCTTAAAAAAAGAAACAGAAACAGAAAGTAAAGCCCTAGAATTTATTCAGATATTGGTAATAATAATAACTGGAGTAGGAATTTCAGTTACTACCTTGTTACTTACATTAAAAAGGAAAAGGGATTACGTTCTATTTAGCATTTATGGTATGGAAGATGCCCTACTTGGAGATTTGATTTTATATGAAACCTTTGTAATTTGCATAATCGGAATTATTATCGGGAGCTGTTTAAGTTTCATAATTACTGGATTCCTAGAAAAAACCATTATAAGTGAAATAGGTATAAATACGGTGCTAATACAGTCAATTTTACCAGTTGGTATAACTATAACTCATACTTCGCATACTGTAAAGCATCATAAGACGTTGATATATCTAAGTTTGCGAGCATAAATAAGTAGAAAAATCCTCTTAAAAATGATATAATGTAAGTAACAAACAAACACAAAAATATCACATTTAGGAGGATTTATCTATATGACTAATATAGCACAAATCAGCAAAAATAGTAACACTATTATGAAATCTATAACAAGTTTTGTTAAACACAATAAGGTAATGAATGCTCTAAAAAAATCTAATTGTTACAAGGAGAAGGGTGTTTCTGTACAAGATGTATTCTGCTATTTGTTGCAGCTTGTTTACACTGGAAAAAGCATGTATATGAATTATAAGACTGAAAATAATGAGCCAAAATTTGCTAAAGATACAGTTTATAGATTCTTAAATTCAATGAACATAAATTGGCAAAAGTTCGTATTACAGCTTTCAGGGAACATCATAAATAAAAGCTTAGTAAATTTAACTTCTGAGGATCGCATAAATGCAATCGTAGTTGATGATTCATTTTTTGGCAGGCTTAAGAGCAAAAATGTTGAACTACTCTCTAATGTATATGACCATGCCGCAAGTACTGGGAGCAAATTTAAGAGGGGTTTCAGAATGTTCACAATAGGATGGACCGATGGTAATACTTTTATGCCTATTTCATTTAATATGCAAAGTTCTGCGGAAAAAAAGAACAGATATTGCGAAATGAAACAAGGTCTTAACAAGAATTCTATTGCTTATAAACGTAGAAAACAAGCAATATCTAAATCTACAGACACATTAATCGAAATGCTAAAAGACGTTGTTAAGGCAGACATACCAGCAAAACATGTAGTATTTGATAGCTGGTTTTCGTATCCTGTTACTATTATAAAAATATTCAATTTGGGTCTTCATGTAATAGGACGGCTTAAAAACACCCCGAATCTAAAATATATTGTTGATGGTAAGAAAGACACATTAGCTCATATATATAATTCCAATAAAAAGCGACCTGGACGATCAAAATATTTGTTATCTGTACCAGCTCAGATTTATGATGTAGAAAACAATATCCTAGATGTAAAGCTAGTATATGTACGCGATCGTAGCAACAAGAAGAAATGGATAGGGTTTATTTGTACCGATTTATCTCTAACTGAGGAAGAAGTTATAGCAATTTATGGAAAACGGTGGAGCATAGAAGTTTTCTTTAAAATATGCAAATCTTATTTAAAGCTTGGGAAAGAATTCCAAAGTATTTCTTATGATGCGATAACTGCACACACTGCAATTGTAATGACTAGATACATAATGCTTGCAGTTGAAAATAGAAATAATGAAGATTCTCGTACTATGGGTGAGTTGTTTTTCCTTGCTTATGATGAACTTCACGACATGCAATTACCACAAGTTCTAATAATCATTCTTGATATTTTACAAGAAACTTTATACCAATTGCTGTTTTTAACTAACAAGCAAATGGATGAATTTATTGACGCTTTTATAATTAAATTGCCTAAACATATTTCGGAAAAACTGTTGGTTAAAAAACCAGCTTAAAACTAAATAATATTACTGTTTACCATTATACAATCACTGATATATAAGGGTTTAGAGCTAATTTTATCCTGCGAAGTATGAGTAACACATTTAACAGCAGGAATTTGTTCCTGCTGTTTTTCATGTTATTCAATATACTAATTACCGTATATATGCCTCAAAACTGAAGTTGTTGAAGATATAATAAATTTATGAAAAATATATTATATCTTCATAATGAAATTGACTAGCTTTAAATTCAGGTACAAAAACTGGATCAGTTTTTGTCGTAAAAAGAAACTTGACAAAGTATAAAAATAACCGTATAATCTACTCATGATTAGACTACTTACAAGTAGGCTAATCATGAGTAGATTGTTAAGAATAGAGAGGATATTTATGTTTATAGGTAGAGGAAATGAGTTAGGGGAATTAAATAGATTATATTATAAAGATAGTTTTGAAATGGCAGTAATATATGGGCGACGAAGAGTTGGAAAGACTTCTCTAATCAATGAGTTTTGCAAAGATAAGTTAAATATATTTTATGTAGCTATAGAACAAAATAACAAAGGGGCTCTGGAAAGTTTTTCAGAAAAGGTTCTTGAGATATTACCTGAGGCCAGTTCCTTTATTGATGTATTTATATCTTGGGAAAAAGCTTTTGAATATATTGCAAATCAATCTAAAAATCAAAGAATTATTCTAGCCATAGATGAATATCCATATATTGCAACTGGAGATCAATCTATTTCTTCAGTACTGCAAAAAATAATTGACACTAAATTTTTAAGTTCAAAGTTATTTTTGATTTTATGCGGATCATCCATGAGTTTTATGGAGAATCAAGTGCTAGGATATAAAAGTCCACTTTATGGTAGAAGAACAGCTCAATTCAAAATTGAACCTTTTGACTATATAGATAGTAGAAAGTTTTTTCCACAATATTCTTTAGAAGAACAAGTTATAGCTTATGGAGTGGTAGGTGGCATACCTCAATATCTTAGTAACTTATCAAAAGAGAGCAACTTAATTGATGGTATTTATTATAATTATTTCAGAAAAGATGGTCACCTGTTTGAAGAGACCTCAAGCATTTTAAAACAGGAATTAAGAGAGCCGGCAATGTACAATAGTATAATAACAGCTGTAGCTTATGGAGCTAGTAGGCTTAATGAAATCGCAACAAAAACAGGAGAAGAAAGCAAAAAATGTTCTAAATATTTGAGTACTTTAATTGACTTGCACATAGTAAGAAAAGAATATCCGGTAGGAGTTGAAGTAAGCCGTAGTGGTATTTATAGTTTGTGTGATAACATGTTTAAGTTTTGGTATAAATTTATTCCAGAAAATATGACTAATATTGAAGCTGGCATGGGAAAAATAATTATAGATAAAAAAGTTATTCCTCAACTATCAGATTATATTGGTAGGATTTTTGAAGAAATATGTATTCAATATATGATTAGAAGAAATAAAACGTTATCTCTTTCCATTATGTTTGATATGATTGGTAGATGGTGGGGAAATAATCCAATAAAAAAAATGCAAGAAGAAATTGATATATTAGCAAAATCAGGAAACATGGCCATATTTGGAGAATGTAAATGGCGAAATGAATTGCTCGGTGTAAGTGTATTGAATAGCTTAATTGAAAAGAGTGGAGTTTTAACTCAATATGAGGATAAATATTATATATTGTTTTCGAAATCTGGATTTACCATAGAACTATTAGATATAGTTGCTACTATGGATAATGTTGAATTAGTGGATTTAAATAGATTGTATGCGATTGAGTAAGTGAAATTTAAAATAGTTTTTTAATGGGTGATACCCTGTAGGAGGTGATTGGAAATCAGCTCCTTACTATAAATCACTCCTTTTGTGTATTGTATCATTGGAGTTAGCTCTAATGTCAACAACAAAATATATCGCTATAGATCTATATCTATTTAT
>Ga0209430_1001054_pt1 | contig 22154 bp, 16 predicted proteins | sample BarGraIncub1133A_FD_184504 | JGI IMG/M metagenome (GOLD analysis project Ga0209430, IMG submission 184504) | Arctic peat soil microbial communities from Barrow, Alaska - Barrow Graham LP Incubations 11-33A (SPAdes) (version 2) | ecosystem: Environmental > Terrestrial > Soil > Wetlands > Peat... | reverse complement strand
GGAAGAAGCCAACACCTTTTATGCGCAGGGCGGGATCGCCTCTGTAACTTTGGCCAGCGACCAATTCGACAAACATATTGAAGATACCCTGATCGCAGGTGACGGTTTATGCGATCGCGCTGTTGTTGAAAAGGTTGTTCGTGAGGCACCAGAACAGATCGATCAACTTGTTAGGTGGGGAGTTGATTTCGACAAAAATGAAGCTGGCCAATTTGATTTACACCGCGAGGGGGGGCACTCTGAGTTTCGTATCCTACATCATAAGGACTCTACAGGTGCTGAAATTCAGCAAAGCTTGATTATACGGGTAAAAAATCATCCCAACATCGATGTATACGACCATCATTTTGCCATAGAAATCTTGACGCAACACCATTTGGGACAAAATGTGACCCGGCATTCCGAAAATATTGAGTGTTATGGAGCGTACGTATTGGATTTGCATACCCGTAAAATCCATACTTTCCTAGCAAAGACTACTCTAATGGCTACCGGTGGGATTGGAAATATCTACCAGACCACCACGAATCCACTTATTGCCACTGGTGATGGCATTGCCATGGTATACCGAGCAAAGGGAACTGTAAGCGGAATGGAGTTTGTTCAGTTTCATCCAACAGCCTTGTTTCACCCAGGTCTTAGGCCTTCTTTCCTGATTACTGAAGCTATGCGTGGTTACGGTGGTGTACTTCGCACTCAGGATGGCGAAGAGTTCATGCAAAAATACGATAAACGCGGTTCTTTAGCTCCCCGTGACATTGTGGCTCGTGCCATCGATAACGAAATGAAAAGCCGAGGCGACGATTTTGTGTATTTGGATGTGACACATGAGTTAGCAGAAAAGACCAGTGAACATTTTCCGATGATTTTCGAAAAATGCAAGGAATTGGGTATTGACATCACCAAAGATTATATTCCCGTTGCTCCAGCAGCACACTATCTTTGTGGTGGGATTACGGTTAATCAGAATGCTTGCACTTCCATTTACCGCCTATATGCAGCAGGTGAGTGCTCTTGTACTGGACTTCACGGAGCCAATCGACTGGCATCAAATTCATTGATTGAAGCCATCGTTTATGCAGACGCGGCAGCCAAACACGCATGTTCCGTCATTGATAAGCTTTCTTACGAGGAAAGGATACCACTTTGGAACGACGAAGGAACGCGACTCCCTGAAGAAATGATTCTCATTACACAAAGCGCCAAGGAGGTTGGCCAAATTATGAGTTCTTACGTAGGTATTGTTCGTTCCAATCTCCGTTTGAAGCGTGCAATGGATCGTCTTGATATATTGTATCAGGAAACCGAAAGATTGTTTATACGCTCTATCGTTTCTAAGGAAATTTGTGAACTTCGAAACATTATCAATACGGGCTATCTCGTGATAAAGCAAGCCCAGGAGCGCAAAGAAAGTCGTGGCCTGCACTACACCATTGATTACCCCAAGAAAAATCAAATTCGGTAAATAATGAAAAAGATGGTTGAAATGCCCAATTTGAAAAATGCTAAATTGCCCAAAGTCAAATGGGTGGATGAATTCAAGACCTTTGCCTTGAAAGGTAATGTAAATGAAATCAGGGAGTTGCTAAAAAATAAATTCTGAAGGCAAATAATTATGCATAAAAAAGGGCGGAATCATTACGGTTCCGCCCTTTTTTATGGAATAGATCAATTCTGAGGTTGTAAAAGAATTTCTAAACGGTTGTTTTGTTTCAACAATTCCTTTGCCGTGGCACGAATAGATTCAATGCTCAACGCTTCCACAGCTTTTTCGAAATCTGCGGCGTAGTTAATCTTGTCCTTGTAGTAGCGATTAAGTGCATACGACCAGAATCCGTTATCTTCCTTGTCTTCCTTATACTGCTTAAACATGTTCAATTTGACTTTATCTAGGTCTTCAGGTTTTGGCCCGAGAAGTGCCAATGTGTCAATTTCGCTGTGTATGATGCCCAGCATCTTTTCTACCAATTTCGGGTCCGTATCAAATCGGATTTGCAATACGGCCTGTTCAACAGGAATATTCAGCACACTGCCTTTCAAACCAACGCCATAGGTGGCGCCTTCTTTTTCGCGAATGGTAGCAGTGTACCTCAAGTTGAGGATGGAAGCAATGGCCTCCATCCGTACCAGATTGGTCATTGTAAAGGGCATATCTGCGGTATAGCGGATGTTGCTCGTGGTTTTACTTACTTTCAGTGGTTTTACGATATCTTTTCGAATTTGACCTTTCTGAAAACGAATTCCATTGTCTTTCCACATCTCCAATTTCTTAGTTGTCTTCAGACCTCCAAGATATTCTTCTACCAAAGGTTTGAAGGTAGTTACATCAATGTTCCCAACAAATGCGAAAGTGAAGTCAGCTGGATTAGCGAACCGTTCTTTATATATCCGCTGAACAGCATTCAAGTCAACTTTACCAATGGTTTCCATGTTCATGACTTGTATCCGAGGATTGTAGCCATAAGTGATGACGTTCAAAGAGTCGGAATAGGCTTTCTGAGGATTTTGAGTTGAATTTTCCAGATACGTTTTAACTTGAGTCAATAACAAATCGTAAGCGTTCGCATCTTTTCTTGGAGCAGTAAAATAAAGATAAGCCAACTGAAGCATGGTTTCCTGATCTTTGACAGAAGAGGACCCATTCATGGATTCTTCATAATTACTGATGCCAGGGGTGACTGATGCGATTTTTCCATTCAGTTTTTTATTTAAATCTGTAATGTTGAACGTTCCAAGACCGGACTGTTGTATGACATCGGGCGTAAATGTACCGGACATGAGGTCTTCCTGAGGCACCAGACTAAGGCCACCGTTGCTCCATGCGCTCATCTTGATTTCATCATCCTTGAACTTTGTGGGTTTCAATATTACTTTAATACCGTTTGAAAGCGTCCATTCGATGGTCCCTTGTTCTTTGTTCTCTACAGTTTTCTTGACTTTGCCGGCCTTGGGTAATTTCGGAATCAAGGGATCGTTGGAAACACTGTCTTTGAATGCTTCGTAGGTGGCTGTTTTTGCGGCAGCGATTTCCTGAAGCAATTCGTCGTTTGAGGGGTAGATTAATCCTGCTTTTTCAGGTCCGGAAACGGTGAAAACGAAATTTTTATCTGTCATATAGCTACTGGCAATTTGATTTACAATTTGCAAGCTTATGGATGGCATCATTTTTTTAACCATGTCATTTTCCCAGCTTATGTCCGGACAGGGTTCTGCAGAAGTGAAATTGCGAACGTATTCCTCTACCAACTTATTATTTTTTTGCTGGTTGCGCTCTTTTTCCGCTTTTTCATAATAACTTAAGACATCAGTCTTTGCCCTTTCCAACTCCGAATCTGTAAAACCGAAACGACGGATGATTTCTGCTTCTTTAAGTAGGCGCTCTCTGGCTTCTTTTTCCTTTCCCAAAACGGGTGAGCCATAGAATGCGAAAACGTCGGTTGTGCGAACAAAAGCTGTTATGGTTGCACCGGCATTTGCGAAAGGTGATCCGGGCTCCTGACAAATGTTGTTCAGACGTTCACTGGCCATTTGCGAAATCAGGCCGTTGATACGGCTCATTCCATAGCCCTGAATTGATTTACGAACTTCGTCGGGTAATACCGGTCTTTTCCAGAACATTAGCATATTGGTACTTGTCATTTCCGGATCGGTGAAAACACCAACAATTGGCTTTTCATTGTCAGGTACTGTAAAATAGGTACGAACAGCCGGATTGACAGGAGCTGGAATATCTGAGAACAAGGCTTTTATCTTTGCTTCAATCTGATCTACATTAACATCTCCGACAATCAAAATGGCCTGAAGATCTGGCCGGTACCATTTTTTGTAATAGGAGCGTAAAGTCTCATATTTAAAATTGTTGATGACCGCGGTATCTCCGATCACATCCCGATTGGCATATTGGGACCCGGCAAACATCACTTTGTTGCGTGCCTGCATGATCCGGCGGTTGGCATTACGGCCCTGACGCCATTCTTCCCGAATAACACCACGTTCTTGATCGATTTCTCCGTCTTCCAGTGAAACAAAATTGGACCAGTCGTGCAGGATCAAAAGCGAAGAGTCAATGATGCCTTCTCTGTTTGTCGGAACCTCTGACAAATTATAGACCGTTTCGTCTAATGATGTGTAAGCATTAATGTTGACACCAAATTTTACACCCATTTTCTCAAAACCGTTGAGAAAATTCTTCCCGGGATAGTTTTTGGTGCCGTTAAAACACATGTGTTCTAGAAAGTGCGCCAGACCATTTTGAGAATCCTCTTCCAGGATGGCTCCAACGTTTTGAGCGATAAAGAATTCAGCCCGCTGCTTGGGTTGTTCGTTATGACGGATATAGTAAGTCATTCCGTTACTAAGTTTCCCATAGCGGATGGCTGTATCCATTGGAGCCGGTTGAAGGCCCTGCGCCAGTAAACTGAAGGTACTGGCAAAAAATAGAAACACAGAAATTTTAAGTGATTTCATACGTGTGAGATTAATTTATTGTCAGCAAAAATACGAATAAAACTTAAAATCCGTTATTTGTTTGTCAAAAAGAATGTCAACGTCTCTGAAACGTTTTTTTCTATTCGCTTTTTTTTATCTTTGTCGGCTTGAACAGGTATCGTAAATCAAAGGCGTCAAAGACTTCAGTATATTGATAATCTCCAAGTTGCACTTATCATTGCCATCAAATCAAACTTTTCTATGAAAAAATTCAAGTTAGTGAACAATCTGTTCGGCTGGATTGCCTTCGCAATTGCTGCAGTGACCTATTTCCTAACCATCGAACCGACTGCCAGTTTCTGGGATTGCGGAGAATTCATTTCAACGGCGTTTAAGCTGGACGTAGGGCATCCACCGGGAGCGCCATTCTTTATGCTCGTGGGTAATTTTTTCACCCATTTTGCTGCAGATAGTACAAAAGCAGCCATGATGATCAACCTCATGTCGGCTTTGTTCAGCGCCTTAACCATCCTTTTCCTGTTCTGGTCCATCACCCATCTGGCACGTAAGATTGTGCCGAAGGACGAGAACAACATGACCACCGGCGAAATTATCACTATCATAGGTTCTGGCTTGGTTGGTGCATTGGCTTATACTTTCTCTGATACTTTCTGGTTTTCTGCTGTCGAGGGTGAGGTTTACGCTTTCTCCTCATTGTTCACTGCCATCGTTTTCTGGGCCATGCTTAAATGGGAAGAAGTTGCTGATGAACCGAACGGTGATCGCTGGATCATTTTAATTGCCTATCTGATGGGCCTTTCCATCGGTGTTCACTTGCTGAATCTCCTTTGCATACCCGCGTTGGTGCTCATTTACTACTTCAAGAAAGCAAAGGTTGTCAATGCCAAAGGTTCGCTGCTTGCCCTTCTTGGTTCTGTTGCATTGGTTGGCATCGTACTTTACGGCATCGTGCCAGGTTTTGTCAATATGGCTGGCTGGTTTGATTTGTTTTTTGTCAATACGTTAGGTTTCTCTTATAATTCAGGAGCTATCTTTTATGTTGTTCTGATGGCTGCCACCTTGATTTGGGGCCTGTTAGAAACTTTTTCCGGGAAAAGCCTCCAACGTATGAAGATTGCCTTTGCAGCAAACATCATATTAGTAGGTATTCCATTTTTTGGCGACAGCTTTTTGGTTTGGATTGTTCTTTGTGGAATTGTTATCGGCTTTACATTTTTCTGGAAGAAAATCAATCCACGTTTCATGAATACTGTTCTATTGGCCATGATGGTCATGGTTATCGGTTATGCCAGTTACGGTGTTACGGTTATCCGTTCCAATGCGAAACCGCCGATGGATCAGAATTCACCCAACAACATGTTTTCGCTTGAAAGGTATCTGAATCGCGAACAATATGGTGAAACACCTCTTTTCTATGGTGAATCGTTTGCTTCTGACATAAGCTACAAGGCTGAAGGAAGGAACTGTGCACCTGTATATAAAAAAGGTGGGCCACTTTGGAATCAGGTTGCAAAAAAAACAGCCGATGAAAAGGATAGATACGTCATTTCCGGTTATAAGGAAACGCCGGCGATGAATCCGGAATGCAATATGTTCTTCCCGCGAATGTACAGCAAACGAGATGACCATGTAAGAGCGTATAAGATGTGGTCTGATTTCAAGGGTGAGTCTGTAACGGTTGATCGATGCGGTCAGATACAGACCGTCATCAAACCAACAATGGCAGAAAACCTCCGCTACTTTTTTTCCTACCAGGTCAATTTCATGTACTGGCGCTATTTCATGTGGAATTTCTCCGGTCGCCAAAACGATATTCAAGGTAATGGCGAAATTCAGAATGGGAATTGGATAACCGGGATCAATTTCATTGACAAGATGCTGGTCGGTGATCAGTCAAAATTGCCTTCCGATCTGGAAAATAACAAGGGCCATAACAAATATTACCTATTGCCTTTGTTACTCGGAGTTATCGGGCTGCTTTTCCAGGCCATGCGCGGAGATAAGGGTATTCAAGGATTTTGGGTTACATTCTTCCTGTTTTTCATGACAGGCCTTGCTATCTTGCTTTACCTCAACCAGACGCCAAATCAGCCTCGTGAACGAGATTATGCATACGCGGGATCATTTTATGCCTTCACGATCTGGATAGGCTTGGGGGTCGCGGCGCTTGTCCAGGCTTTGAAGAAGATCCTTCCTGAGACACCTGCTGCAATAGTGGCGTCACTATTGTGTCTGGTGGTTCCAACCATCATGGCCACGGAAAACTGGAACGACCACGATCGCTCAAACCGCTATACTACTAGGGACTTTGCTAAGAATTATCTGGAGTCCTGCGATAAGGATGCAGTAATATTTACCAATGGAGATAACGATACCTTCCCCTTGTGGTATGTTCAAGAGGTGGAAGGCTTCCGTACTGATGTTCGCGTCTGTAATCTTAGCTATTTCCAGACCGACTGGTATGTCAGTCAAATGCGACGTCCCTATTACGAATCTGGAGCCTTGCCTATCAGCTGGACCGAAGATATGTATTCAAACGGTAAGCGTGATATTGCCCGAATAATCAAATTGACGAATGATTCCATCAGTCTTGATATGGCCTTGAACTGGGTTGCAACAGACGATCCACAATATAAAACGGTGCCCGGTTATGATGAGAAATTCGATTATATCCCAGCTGAAAAGATTTACTTAGACGTCAACAAGGACCAAGTAATTAAGAATAAGTACATGGATTCGACGTTTTACAAAAACATTGTTCCACGCCTTAATATCAATCTGACAGGTAAAACCTATTTGGGCAAGCAGGAGTTGATGATTCTTGAAATGCTTAAGGAAAACAATTGGAAGCGACCGATCTATTATGCCGTTACAGTTGAAGAAACTCAGTTCCTGGGATTGCAATCCTCTTTCCTTCAGGAAGGCCTGGCTTATAAATTGACTCCTATGAACAATGCCAGTGGTAACCCCACTATCAATGCAGATAAGATGTATGACATGATGGTGAATAAGTTCAAATACGGAAATATCGGAGATAAGAAAGTCTATCTCGATGAGAACGTTCTTCGCATGTGTAAGACGCACCGTGCCATGTTCGTACAACTAATTAAGGCATTATATACAGAAGGCAAATACGACAAAGCTGAAAAGGCTGCAGATTATTGCCAGAAAATGATTCCGATGTCTACTGTACAGGCCAGTTACCAAAATGTTGACATTGCCGATATTTATTACCGCCTCGGAAAACCTGAAAAAGCATATCCGATCATTCAGGAAGCTGCACGCATTTGTCTGGAGAATCTGGAATGGACTTATAGCCTGAAACCGAAAGAATATCAATCGGCCAGCATGCTTGTGAACACTAATTTGTATACTTTGCGGCAAATACTGACTATTCTTGAACAATTTGACAAGACACGTGTGAACCAGTATATGCCTGCTTTCCAGAAATACGGACAAGTCTATCAGCAGTATAGTGCGATGAGTGGCGGAATGGGTGGTTCTAACCAGTAAGTCATGATCATTGAACAGCTTCCGGCCTTTTTTCGAGGTGTATACCGTAAGGTGACTTGGAGAAAGGATAGCCAGTTAAAGAATATTTATTTGACATTTGATGATGGTCCAATACCTGAGGTAACTCCTTGGGTGTTGGACACTCTCGATTTTTATGGGGTCAAAGCCACTTTTTTCTGTGTGGCAGAGAATGTATGGCGCTATCCCGATATTTATCAGGATATGCTTCGCCGTGGACACCGTACCGGAAATCATACTTACAATCATTTGCGTGGCTTTTTCACTAGTACAAAACGTTACTTAGCCAATGTTGAGAAAGCAGCAGGTTTTGTTCAATCGGACTTGTTTAGACCCCCGCATGGTGAATTGAGGGCTTCTCAGTATTTTCACTTACGTAAGAAGTATAAAATCATTCAGTGGGACGTCATCACGAGAGATTACAATCCTGAATTGACAGGAGATCATGTGCTTGAAATTGTAAAAAAGTATGCTAGAAATGGCTCCATCATTGTTTTTCACGATTCCTTGAAGTCGGAGAAGAACATGCGGTATGCCATGCCTAAAGCAATTGAATACCTGCTTGAGCAAGGGTATTCCTTTGAAAAGTTATGAGTCGCCGCTTAAAACGACTTCCTTCGAAAACAGCCTCCAGGCAGACTTTCCGTCAACCCTTCCATCTCCAGTTCCAGTAAATGTGCTAATATCTCGCTAACTTTTAAGTTAGTTTGTACGGCTATGTCGTTTGTTGTCAATATTTCTCCGATTTTAAGAATGTTAAGAATCATTTTCTGTTGTGGAGGTAATTCGTGAAACAAATTTTGTTGTCTGGCTTTCCTTTTGACGACCGAAACCCAATTCATCTCACGAATGACGTCTTCGGCCGATTCAACCAATCCTGCGTATTGTTTTTTGATCAGTTCGTTGCAACCTCTGGAGTATTTATCCACTGTTCGCCCGGGGAATGCTAAAACATCCCTGTTGTAATCCCTTGCAAATTTGGCTGTGATCAGTGAGCCGCCATCAGTGGCTGATTCTATGACAATACAAACATCGGACAAACCTGCAATGATGCGATTTCTTTCTCGGAAACGATAGGGTAACGAGGGCGTTTTCCAAGAATATTCTGATATCAAAAGACCACCCTTTTCGACCATTTCATCGGCAATTCTCCGATGTGCCGGTGGGTAAATCTCGTTCAATCCATGTGCCAGAACACCAACCGTCTTTATTCCGTTTCCGATTGCTGATTGATGTGCAATCGCGTCTACTCCGTATGCCAGTCCGCTTATAATAAGCATTTCAGGGAAATGTCTTGATAGATCTTTGATCAACAACTGGGCTGTTTCTTTTCCGAGAGGGGTCGCATGTCGAGTTCCAACGATGGAAACAACCTTCAAGGCTTCTAAATTGCAGTCCCCTCGACTGAACAACATGATTGGTGCATCTGGACATTCTCGTAATCTGGAAGGGTAATCATTGTCTAAGAGGAAACGACTACGTATCCCCTTGTCAGAGATTATTGATAGTTCTTTTTCAGCTTCAGAAAGTAAGCTCCCACTTATGATCGCATTTCGAACTTCCAATGGCAGATTCGGAATATTATCCAACCCTTTTCTATTAAAGATCGCATCGACCGAACCAAGATTGTTCAGTATTTCCCTTTTTACTGCACAAGACAGTTTGGGCATTAACGCTAAGCCAACCTGAAACAACCGTAAGTCTTGCATATTCTAACTAATTATTCCGAACGCAGCTTCCAGCGGCTTGTAATCCGTCAATTTGCCATTGACGACTGCCACAGCGTCCACCCTTGCCTTAACGACCACTTTTTGGTCAGGAAGCCTGAGAATATCTTGTATGAAAATCCACCTGATGCCTTCTTTCTTCATGGAAACAGTGACTTTGAACGTATCATCACTCTTTAAAGGCGTCTTGAAGGCCATCTCGATTTTGGCTATTACCAGATCAACCCCCAGTACATGTAGTTCCGCAAAATTCAAACCCAATGTTTTGATGTATTCATGACGGGCATGTTCCAGATAATGCTGGTAGTTGGCATTGTTTACGATACCCTGTATGTCGCATTCATAATCACGTACACTGAATTCAAGGCTATATGTTTCCATAAATAGTTTTTTTGTATTTGCTACAAATATAACAAATAAATTAATAATAAAATAATAATAAGTAATTATTAAATAAGTCAGTCTTTTTCTGTTGATACTACCTTATACAGTTTATCGGATGGTCGGATTTTTTCAGAAAGTGGCATGGATATGTGCTGCCCTTTTACCGCCTTTTCTACCGGTACTAAATCGACCCTCATTTCAACAACCTTCCATTCCAGTGCTCCAGTAGTTGGGCCAGTTACCAATATTTCATCTCCCACTTCAAGACTATTGCTTTCAAGCAAGAACTCGGCGACACCGAGTTTGGAATAATATTTAAGACCTCTACCAATCAAAATCTTACGCTTGGTTGCAGATGAACCATATTGATGAGTCCATTCACCCAATCGCTGCCCAAGATAATATCCGTCCCAGAAACCTCTGTTGAAAACAGTAGAAAGGCGGGCATCCCAACCCTCAATTTGAGCAAAATCGAATGTTCCATCCAATTGAGCTTCAATAGCTTCTCGGTAGCATGACAGCACGGTTTTTACATATTCGGGTCCACGTGCCCGACCTTCAATCTTGAACACGCGTACGCCTGCATCCATCATCTTATTCATGAAATGGATGGTTTTCAAGTCCTTCGGAGAAAGAATATATTGGTTGTCAATCTCCATTTCAACGTCAGTTTCTTTGTCTTTTACCATATATCCGCGTCGACATATCTGGACACAGGCTCCTCGGTTGGCAGAGGCATTATATTCATGAAGGCTGAGGTAACATTTTCCGGAAACGGCCATACACAAAGCTCCATGGCAGAACATTTCAATTCGGATGAGGCCTCCGCGAGGGCCACGAACGTCCTGAGAGACGATTTGATCGTGGATTCCTGCCACCTGATCCAGATTAAGTTCTCTGGCAAGCACCACCACATCGGCAAAAAGTGCGTAAAATTTCAGGGCCTCAATATTGGCGATGTTCAATTGGGTGGAAAGGTGTATCTCAATATCCTTTTGGCTGGCATAACTCATGACGGAGACATCGGCTGCAATGACTGCACTGATATCTGCATCCTTAGCTGCATCAACGATCTGTTGCATCAGGGACAAGTCCCCATCGTACAGGACCGTATTGATGGTGAGGTAACTTTTAACGCCTTTTTCACGGCACAAACGAGCAATTTCTTTCAAGTCATCTATGGTGAAATTGTTGGAGGAACGAGAGCGCATGTTCAGGCTTTCAATACCGAAATAGACAGAATCCGCTCTAGCCTGAAAGGCTGCTGCCAATGATTCCCAAGAACCAACAGGTGCCATGATTTCAAAATCGGAACGGTTATATGGAAACTCTTTGGACATGATTCTTACAATGTTAGTGAATGCAAAAGTACTACAAAGCATCGAAAACCAAACCTGAAGGTGGTCGTTTGGTCAAAAAAGCCTACTTTTGCGCTCTCAAAGCAATTTCGAACTCATGAAAATAGGCTCACTCGATTTGGGTAAATATCCTTTACTGCTGGCACCGATGGAAGATGTCACGGATCCCGCATTCCGTCTTATGTGCAAGCGGTTCGGAGCCGATATGGTCTATACGGAGTTTGTTTCTTCGGATGCCTTGGTTCGAAATGTCAACAGTACGCAGCAAAAACTTCAGATTTGTGATGAAGAACGGCCTGTTGCCATTCAGATTTATGGAAGGTTTCCCGATGCTATGGCAGAAGCGGCAAAAATCTGTGAAGAAGCTAAGCCAGACATCATTGACATCAATTTCGGCTGTCCGGTTAAAAAGGTGGCAGGAAAAGGTGCTGGAGCAGGCATGTTAAAGGACGTTCCGAAAATGCTTGAAATCACGAAATGTGTTGTGGAGGCAGTGAACGTTCCAGTGACCGTAAAAACCAGACTTGGCTGGGATGATTCCTCTAAAATAATTGTGGATTTGGCTGAATCCCTTCAGGATTGTGGTATTGCTGCGCTCGCCATACACGGACGCACCCGTGCTCAAATGTACACTGGAGAAGCAGATTGGTCATTGATAGGTGCCGTAAAGAACAATCAACGGATGCGAATTCCCATTATTGGAAACGGAGATGTGTCTTCTCCCGAAATTGCTCGTCGAAGATTTGATGAAACCGGTGTTGATGCTGTTATGATTGGTCGGGCTAGCATTGGAAAGCCCTGGATTTTCGAGGAAATCAAGCAATATCTGCTGCATGGCAATACCATTGAAGAGGCTTATGCTCAGGTTGATCCGTTGAATTCCCTTGTTCCGCATTCCTTCAGATGGAAATTGGAAATCATCAAACAGCAAGTAGAAGATAGTGTACGAAGACTGGATGAAAGGAGAGGAATAATACATATTCGTAGGCATCTGGCAGCAACGCCCATTTTCAAGGGTATCCCCAATTTCAGAGAGACACGAATTGCCATGCTACGTGCTGATACGGTAGCCGAACTTTTCCGAATTATTGATTCGGTTGAAGAAAATCAATAAACATTACTGGCAACCCGTTTTACACTTTGGGTGGCCATCATAGAATAGAAATGGATGCTGGGAACACCCTTGGCTTTCAAATCCTTTGCCTGTAAGGTACACCATTCCACGCCCACTTCCGTAACTTCAGCGTCCGTGGTACATTTGGCAAGTTCAATAGCGAAAGCATCGGGTAGATCCACGTGGAAAATCTTGGGCAGTGCGTTCAACTGACTGACCATGTTGATGGGTTTCAAGCCTGGAATGATGGGCACATTGATGCCCTCCAAGCGACATGCATCTACAAAATCAAAGTATTTTTGATTATCGAAAAACATCTGTGTTACCAGATAAGATGCACCAGCATCCACTTTTTCCTTGGCGTACTTAATGTCTGAAGCCAAATTTGGCGCTTCTTCGTGTTTTTCCGGATAGCAAGCCATACCATATGAAAAGGACTGCCCCAGCTTTTTCATTCGAGAACCGTCGATGAAAAGTCCTTCATTAAATGCGTTCACTTGTTTTTGGAGATCGGTTGCATGTACATGACCCGTTGGGACGAACGATTTTTCATGTTTGGCTTTATCTCCGCGCAAAAGCAGCAGGTCGGTGATGCCAAGAAACTGAAGGTCGATCAGGACATATTCCGTTTCACTTTCGGTAAATCCGCTGCACAAAACGTGAGGAACTATAGGCATCTGATACTTGTTTCGGATGGCTCCAGCAATCGCTACCGTTCCTGGGCGATGGCGTTCGGCAATACGTTCAAACAGTCCGTTTGGAAGCTCGTGATAAACCATTTCGCTCCTATGAGTCGTAATGTTGATATATTTAGGATCAAATTCCAGCAAGGTATCAATGGTCTTGTATACGGTATCGATGGTGTTGCCCTTCAGGGGAGGAAGCAACTCAAAAGAAAAGGCAGTTGTTTTGCTTTGAAGTATTTTTTCAGTAATGCTCATAATGGACTCATTTTCGTTTAAGGAGATCGTTGTAAGCCTTTTTATCGTTAATGATTTCGATGGCTTTCATGAGGGTCTCATTGTCTCTCCAAATCACTTTGTACAAATCGGTATTTTTCCCCAAGTCCCTTGCCATGAAGGCTTTTAGCTGCTTCAGTATAAAAGTCTTGTCACAGGCGGAATCTGCTGCAGTCAATTTCACTTTGTCGTTCACGGCAAATTGAAGCAGATTGTCCGCTAATGTCTGATCTGGTTGGAATTTGGCTACATAGGTATCAATGTTGGGGTATTTAGCATTTAGTTCAGCACGGTGGTCATCTACATACTTCATGCTGAAGCGGTTAAGGACGCCAGACCTTATGATGACGCTGTCCAAAGAGTTATATTTCGTGGTATCTATCGGGATGAAGACGTCTGGCATGATACCTCCACCACCGTAGATGGTACGGTGATTTTCCAAGGTATAAGTACGCAATGAATCAGGGAAGTGTATGCTATCCGCACTGGCCATTTCCCCCCGATTGTAGCGGTCAATCAAATCACGGCTGTATTTCTCCGCATTTTCATAAGGTTTCTGGATAAAGCGTCCGCTGGGTGTAAAATAACGGGCAATGGTTAGTTTTAGCATCGAACCATCTGGAAAGGGAATGGGCCGTTGAACCAGGCCCTTGCCAAAACTCCGACGACCGATTATGACACCCCGATCCCAGTCCTGAACAGCTCCTGCAAGGATTTCACTGGCTGAAGCTGTGTATTCATCGATCATAATGACCAATCTACCGTTTTCAAAGCAGCCTTTAGCCGTTGCCTCGTTGTCTTGACGGGGACTGTGCAATCCTTCTGTGTAAACAATGCTTTTTTTATTCGGAAGGAACTCGTCAGCCAGTTCATCGGCGGCATTCATATATCCGCCGCCATTAGATTCAAGATCCAGTATCAATTGGGTCATGCCTTGTTTTTGAAGCTCAGCAAAGGCCTGTCTGAATTCATCCGCTGTTGTCGCTCCAAAACGATTCAGCCGAATATATCCGGTTTTCTTGTCCACCATGAAGGACGCATCAAGGCTATAAATAGGAATTTTATCACGTACAATCTTGAAATCCATCAGTTCAGGCATGTTACGTCTTTTGACCGTAACGGTCACTAATGTGCCTTTTGGCCCCTTCAGGCGTTTCATGACTTCTCTGTTGGCCATTTTTACAATGGATTCCTTATCTACAAATAGGATACGGTCGCCTGGCAATAAACCTACTTTTTCGGAAGGTCCACCTGAAATGACTTCAACAACATACAAGGTATCATTCATCATGTTGAATGAAATGCCAATTCCATCAAAGCCGCCCTGCAATGGCTCGTTCATTTCCTTCATTTCATCGGCAGTCATATAGGCTGAATGCGGGTCCAGCTTCTTAACCATGGCTCGCAGACCTTCTTCCACAAGCATGTTTTCATCCACATTGTCTACGTACAAATTCTTGATGGCATACATGGCAAGGCCCATTTTCTGGGTGCCCGGAGTCATCTGGAATTGAGAGAAAGCAATATTGGTCAGCATCAGGCTGCTGGCAAGACAAAGCAGGAATTTTTTCATACGTTCATTTTTTCAGTAGTCCGGCCATTTCTTCAGGTACGAAGGCCTGGACGTCCTGGTGATGTTTAAGTAGGTCACGCACTACATTTGATTGAAAGCTGGCCAACTCGGGTTCGGTAAAGACACAGACGGTATCAATACCTGAGATTTTGAGATTAATATCGGATAAAAGTCGTTCATATTCGAAATCCGTAAGGGAGCGGACTCCTCGAAGGATGGCAACAGCATCATGTTCTCGAACACACTCGACTGTCATTCCTTCGTAAGTACAGACTTCGACTCTAGGTTCCCCTGCATAGCACGCCCGAACTTGTAAAAGGCGTTCTTCCATGGAAAAATAAGTTTGTTTTGCTTCGTTGATACCTATGGCGATGACAATGCGATCGAAAAGCGCAAGACCTCTGCGAACCACGGAAGCATGTCCAAGGGTGAACGGGTCGAAAGTTCCAGGGAAAAGGGCTGTTTTCATCGTTTAAATATCTTCGTCAATGACTAGATTGTTTATTATAAACATTTGTCGTTCGGAGGTGTTTTTCCCCATGTAAAATTCCAACAACTCTTTTACAACGTCTTCCTTTCGGAGCGTCACACGGTCCAGTCGAATATCTTTTCCGATAAAATGTCGGAATTCATCGGGGGAAATTTCTCCAAGACCTTTAAATCTGGTTATTTCGGGATTGGGCCCCAGTGCTTCAACGGCAGACAGGCGTTCTTCTTCCGAATAACAATATCGGGTCTCTTTTTTGTTACGAACTCTGAAAAGTGGTGTTTGCAAAATATAAACATGCCCTTTTTTTACCAAATCCGGAAAGAACTGCAGGAAGAAAGTCATCAGCAATAATCGAATATGCATGCCGTCAACATCAGCATCGGTCGAAATAATCACCTTGTTATAGCGCAACTCCTCAAGACCTTCCTCGATGTTCAGTGCCGCCTGCAATAGGTTGAACTCTTCGTTCTCATATACCACCTTGCGTGTCAGCCCGTATGAATTCAATGGTTTGCCACGTAGACTGAATACAGCCTGATAGTTTACATCACGGCTTTTAGTGATGGAACCGCTGGCTGAATCTCCTTCGGTAATGAAAATGCTCGTATCATCGAGTAAATCTCCCTTTGTATCATTGAAATGGAAACGACAATCACGAAGTTTCTTATTGTGAAGGTTGGATTTTTTGGCCCGTTCTCTGGCCAGCTTGGTCACTCCCGCAATGGCTTTTCGTTCCTTTTCCGATTCCGTTATTTTGCGAAGTAGCGCATCGGAAACGTCCGGATTCTTATGCATGAAATTGTCCAATTCCTTTTTTAGGAAATCACTGATGAATTTGGTTACCGATGGTCCTTTTGGCCCCATGTCGCGAGATCCCAGCTTGGTTTTGGTCTGTGATTCAAAAACCGGTTCTTCCACTTTGATGCTCACCGCTGCGATAATACCCATGCGGATATCCGAATAGTCGTGATTTTTGTTGTAATATTCCTTAATGGTGCGGGAAAGTGCTTCGCGGAAGGCGGACTGGTGTGTGCCACCTTGGGTGGTGTGTTGTCCGTTTACGAAGGAGTAATATTCTTCACCGTATTGGTTGCCATGTGTGATGGCCACCTCGATGTCTTCACCAGACAGGTGAATGATCGGGTAAAGCGGGTCGGAAGTGATGTTCTCGTTCAGCAGATCTACCAACCCGTTCTTGGAAAAGAACTTCTTGTCGTTGTAAAAAATGTTCAGCCCCGTGTTCAGAAATACGTAATTCTTAATCAACGACTCGATGTAGTTGTCCTGATAACCGTAGCTGGGAAAGATGCTTAGATCGGGCATGAATTCGATCAACGTTCCGTTGTTTTCCGTGGAAGGCTCCTTGTGTGTTTCCTTCGTCAACATGCCACGGCAAAATTCTACCGTTTTTGTTTCGCCTTCGCGGAAACTTTGAATTCGGAAATAGGAGGATAACGCATTGACGGCTTTGATGCCGACACCATTCAACCCGACGGATTTCTTGAACGCTTTTGAGTCGTATTTAGCACCAGTGTTCATTTTGGAGGAGACATCGAGCACCTTACCCAGAGGAACGCCACGGCCGTGGTCACGTACGGAAACAAAGCCCTCTTTTATGGATACTTCTATTGTTTTTCCGTATCCCATCATGAATTCATCCACACTGTTGTCGAGTACCTCTTTTAGAAGCACATAAATTCCATCATCCTGAGAGGTTCCGTCACCTAATTTACCGATGTACATCCCTGGACGGCGACGGATATGTTCCTGCCATTCAAGTGTGATGATGTTTTCTTCGTCGTAATTCGTAGTAACGGTATGGGGCGAAATCAAATCTTCCATAAAGAATTAAAATACTGGTGCGTCCTGCAAATGTACAAAGAAACCGTTTATTTTTTTCGGCAAATAATTGATTAGGCCAACTCTTTTTTGAATACTCTGCGTCTGCGGACCGGCTGCGGATTGAATTCACTCCAAAGTAATTGAATCTTGGAGTTCATTTCTAGTTCCGGATTGGTTTCAGCCATTTTGTAGCCGTTTTTATGGAAACTGGGATACAGGTCGGCAAAGATCATGGCACTAACACCTTTGTTCTGAAAGTCGGGATGAACTGCCATGAGGTAGAAGTCCACTACATCGTTTTTTTTCAGCGCCTTGAGCATGTGGATAAACCCGAAGGGAAACAAGCTGCCCTTCGATTTTTGCATGGCTTTACTTAGTGAAGGCATTGTAATGCCCATGCCAACTACGTTGTCATCTTTGTCTACCACGATGCTGATCAGATCCGTTCGCGCAAAGGAAAGGTACATCTTGATGTAATATTGCATCTGCCGTTCTGTAAGCGTTGAGAAGCCGTAAAGTATGTTGTAGGTTTCGTTGACCAGTTTGAATAATTTTTCTCCATAGTTCTTGGCAAGCTTGCTGAGCGACTTTTCTTTAACCGTACGCAAACCGAACTTCTCCGAAACAATGGCTGACATTCGCTTATATCTCTCTGGTATATTCTCGGGTATTTCGATGCGGTATTCTTTCCAGTCCACCTCTTTTTCGAATCCAAGTTTCTCCATGTGTACTGGATAGTACGGATAGTTATAGATGGTAGCCAATGTGCCGATAAGTTCATAACCTTCAATCAGCATTCCTTCCGGGTCTAAGTCGGTGAAGCCAAGCGGGCCGGTGATTTCACTCATGCCTTTCTGCTTACCCCAGCTTTCGACGGCATCCATTAAAGCCTTGGCCACTTCCAGATCGTCAATGAAATCAAACCAGCCGAAACGCACGTTTTTGACCTTCCAGCCTTTGTTTGCATTGTGGTTGATCAAGCCGGCAATTCGACCGACGACCTTACCGTTTCGGTATGCCATAAAACAACTGGATTCACAGAAGTCGTAGGCTGGATTTTTTTTTGGATTTAAGGTGGCAAGGTCATCAAAGATCAAAGCCGGAACGTAGTTAGGATGGTTCTTGTACAATGAAAGGGGGAACTTGACGAAAGCCTTCATTTCTTTGGCAGTGCGAACTTCTCTGATTTCTAAACTCATGGCAATGCTATAGGTTAGTGGTTAAAAAACCGTTGTTAATCTCCTCTTATATTCTAAAAAATCGACCAAAGATAAATAAAAAATTGTAGATGCGACTTCAACCATCCATGAACAGGATTAAAAAAAATGGTTGAACCGCATTGGGTCCAACCATTTTTTTTTGTTTGTCAAACAGATTTTTAACGTCTGATGCCCAGTTCTTTGATCAGGGAACGATATTTTTCAATATCCTTCGCTTTCAGGTAATCGAGCAAGCGGCGACGCTTACCGATGATAATTCTTAAGGCATGTTCCGTGCTATGATCTTTGTGATTTGACTTGAGGTGTCCAGTCAAATGGTTGATACGGTAGGAAAACAATGCTATCTGGGACTCGGGAGAACCAGTGTCAGTGTTAGACTTTCCGTATTGACCGAAGATTTCCTGCTTTTTTTCAGGGTTTAAATACATAAAAGTTTGTTTTTTTGATGTGAATAGAAACAAATCGGGGCACAAAAGTAAACAATAGTTTTAGATAGACAATGCTTATCTGCAAAAAAACTCGTAATTTTGCGGACTATAAGGTTTTAGAGGTAAAAATAGAGAAAGAAAAAAATGCAAGACATTAGGAACATTGCCATCATTGCACACGTTGACCACGGTAAAACTACCCTGGTAGACAAAATGCTGCTGGCCGGCCAGTTGTTCAGGACGAACGAAGCTGTCGGAGAATTGATTCTCGACAGTAATGAACTGGAACGCGAGCGTGGTATCACGATCCTTTCCAAAAACGTTTCCATAGAATATAAAGGAACGAAGATTAACATCATAGATACTCCGGGGCACGCTGACTTCGGTGGAGAAGTGGAACGTGTGCTGAACATGGCCGATGGAGTACTCCTCTTAGTGGACGCTTTTGAAGGTCCCATGCCACAAACCCGTTTTGTGCTTCAGAAAGCACTTGAAATTGGTTTGAAGCCCATTGTTGTAATTAATAAGGTCGACAAACCCAATTGCCGCCCCGAGGAAGTTCAGGAAGCTGTATTCGACCTGATGTTCAGTTTGGAAGCCACCGAATACCAACTCGACTTTCAAACCGTCTACGGCGCTGCCAAGAAAGGTTGGATGAGCGAAGACTGGCGGAATGAAACCGACAACATCACCTATCTGCTCGATCAAATCATTGAGCACATCCCTGCTCCTGTTCAAACGGAAGGAACGCCGCAAATGCTCATCACTTCTTTGGATTACTCCTCTTATGTAGGACGTATTGCTGTAGGTCGTGTTCATCGCGGCACTTTAAAAGAAAACGCCGATGTCAGCCTCGTTAAACGAGACGGCAGAGTCCAAAAGGCTCGTATCAAGGAATTGCACGAATTCATCGGTTTTGGCCGCAAACGTGTTTCAGAAATGAGTTCAGGCGATATTTGTGCCATTGTCGGCATTGAAGGATTTGAAATCGGTGATACCATTGCAGATGCTTTCGAACCGGAAGCTCTCAAACCAATCGCCATTGACGAACCGACCATGAGTATGGTTTTCACGATCAATAACTCCCCTTTCTTTGGCAAGGACGGAAAATTCGTGACCTCGCGTCACATTCACGACCGACTTATGAAGGAATTGGACAAAAACTTGGCCCTACGTGTTGAGAAAAGCATGGATTCAGACGTTTGGACCGTATTTGGACGTGGCGTTCTGCATTTGTCAGTTCTCATTGAAACCATGCGTCGCGAAGGTTATGAACTTCAGGTTGGACAGCCCCGGGTCATTTTCAAGGAAATTGACGGTGTAAGATGCGAACCCATCGAAGACATGACCATCAACGTGCCCGAGGAATTCGCCAGCAAAATGATCGACTCTGTAACCCGCCGCAAGGGGGAACTCACCATGATGGAAACCAGAAACGACCGTATTCATCTTGAATTCACCATTCCGGCCCGCGGTATCATCGGCCTTCGTGGTGTACTCATGACTTTATCTGCAGGTGAAGCCGTTGTGGCCCACCGTTTCAACAGTTTTCAGCCCTATCGTGGCGAGATTGAAAAACGCGAGAATGGTTCCATGATCGCCATCGAAACCGGCACCGCCGTAGCTTATGGTATGGATAAACTAAAAGACCGCGGGAGCTTTTTTGTTACCCCGGGCGATGCTATCTATGCTGGACAGGTTGTCGGTGAAAGCAACAAGGAAGGTGACCTGGTCATCAATGTGACCAAGACGAAGAAAATGAGTAACGTACGTGCTTCTGGTACGGATGATAAAGCGACTTTACCGCCGCCAATCCTTTTTTCTTTGGAAGAATCGCTGGAATACATCAAGGAAGATGAATATGTCGAAGTGACTCCTAAGCATATGCGTATGCGCAAGATCATACTTGATGAAACAGAGCGGAAACGTAAGAAATAAGAAAACCTATTAAAAACATTACAGGCTGAATTCGTAAGAGTTCAGCCTGTTTTTATTTGTAGTGACATTGCGCTATTTTAGCCCATTCTTCAGGTGTTCGGCGGCTATACAAAGTTCATCGTACCACTCCTGCCCGAAATTCCGGATCAAAGGTGTCTTCAGAAACTGATAAACTGGCAGCCCCATTTGCTGTCCGTAAAGGCGGGCACCCGAGCAAATGCTCCATTCCTGGTAATTGACGGCGGTATAATCGGGATATTTTTTGGTACGGATAGGGTAAAGGTGGCAGGAAATGGGCTTCATAAAAGAAATCTTTCCCTCGCGCCAAGCTTTTTCAACAGCGCAGAGGCAAGTTCCAACGGAATCATAACAGGTGAAAACGCAATCTTTACCATTCACAATGGACGTTACTAAATCTCCTGAACGATCTGCATAAACTACACCTTGCTCCTTGATGAGTTGTTTGGCCTCTTCGGCCAGATCATCCCAAATGTGAGGCAGTGCGTTTTCGAGTTCTGCCACTTCTTCCAGCTCCACTGGTGCGCCACAGTCGCCCTCTACACAGCAGATACCACGACAATGCGCAAGATTGCAGCAGAAGTTTTGATCAATCAGGTCGAGACTTATTAGTGTGTCCTGGATTTGAAGCATTTGTCTGTAGTTTAATGAATCAAACAGTTCCCAGTCATTTCTGCAGGCTGCTTGATGCCGAGTATTTTGCAGATGGAAGGAGCCACATCCGCCAGAATTCCATCCGATACTTTCGCCGATTTGTTTTCGGTCACATAGACGAATGGAACCGGATTCAACGAATGAGCCGTGTTGGGTGAACCGTCTTCGTTTATTGCATTATCGGCGTTCCCGTGGTCAGCGATGATGATGACTTCGTATCCATGGAGTTTTGCCGCTTCAACCACTTTCTTGACGTTGGAATCCACTGCCTGAACAGCTTTTTGAATAGCTTCATAAACACCGGTGTGACCCACCATGTCGCCATTGGCATAATTGACAGTAATATATTCGAACTTTTCGCTTTCAATAGCTGCCTTTAAAGCATCTCCGACTTCATTCACGCTCATTTCAGGTTTGAGATCATAAGTCGCTACTTTCGGGGATGGAATCAGGATGCGTTCTTCACCTT
>Ga0209430_1001053_pt1 | contig 22162 bp, 15 predicted proteins | sample BarGraIncub1133A_FD_184504 | JGI IMG/M metagenome (GOLD analysis project Ga0209430, IMG submission 184504) | Arctic peat soil microbial communities from Barrow, Alaska - Barrow Graham LP Incubations 11-33A (SPAdes) (version 2) | ecosystem: Environmental > Terrestrial > Soil > Wetlands > Peat... | reverse complement strand
CAGGAGTAGATGCACGCTTTCTTGTGGCTTTCTTCATAATTCCTTGCACTTAGTTATCCAAAAATAGTGATAAATATCTAAATTACAATCCATATGGAGTTTCTAAGCAGGCCCTAAATAGAACGCTAAACATTTATTTTCTTTCAAAGATGTAAGCCTGGTTTCCAGAATCAGTATTTGAATAATTATTCAGATAAGTGTTTACGAATAGAATAGGAGGCCGCTATGAATGATTATGAAAAAATTATTGAGGAATCCAAAACTGCTATAGCCCTTGATAAGTACGACGCCGGGGCATATACAAAATGGCGAGATGCAATAAAGAACCTTCAGGAACCAGACGAGTCTCTCCTGGAGTATGCGTCTGCAATCGAGAAGAATCTTGATACCAGCGAAGCTTTCACCGATTACGGGATTCTGCTTTATGAACTTGGAAGATACGAGGAATCTATTTTGCCGTTTACAAATGCCGTTGCAAAGGACAATAAATTCAAATATGGCTATTATAACCAGGGGTTGAGCCTTGCCAGACTCCAGAAATATGATGAGGCAATTGTATGTTATAAGAAGTCAATTGAGCTTGATATTTGGTTTCTTGATGCCTACACCAATTGGCGGGATGCTATAAAGAACCTTCCTAAACCAGATCAGGATCTCAATGATTATCAGTCTGCAATCGAAAAAAATCTTGATACAAGTGTAGCTTACAATGATTTCGGAATCCTGCTTTTTAATCTGAAAAGATATCCGGAAGCCATTGAACAGTACAAAAAAGCAAACGAGAAGGATGATAAATTTGTACACGCTTTTCACAACCGGGGGCTTGCGCTTGAAAGACTTCAAAAATATGAAGAGGCTGTTAAATGGTGTAATAAGGCGATTGAGTTAAAGCCCAATTTTAAGGAAGCATATAATACGCTGGGATATACCCTTGCGAAACTCCATAAATATGAACAAGCAATTGAAAGTTTCAAGAAGGCCATAGCGATTGATCCTCAGTATCAAAATGCATATATTTACTGGCGTGATGCGATAAAGAACCTGCCGAAACCAGAACATTCGCTCAATGAATACCAGGCTTCAATCGAAAAGAATCTTGATACACCCGCAGCTTTTAATGATTATGGAATTCTGCTTTATGAACTGGAAAGATATTCGGATGCTATTGAACAATACAAGAAATCATTAGCGAAGGACGACAAATTCACGTATGCATTTAACAATTGGGGACTTGCCCTTGAAAAACTTCAACAACATGAAACTGCAATTAAAAGGTTCAATAAAACGCTTGAGTTAGATCCTAACTATAAAGAAGCGTATAATAGTTTGGGATTCACACTTACCAGACTCAAAAGATATGAAGAAGCAATTGAAAATTACAAGAAGGCCATCGAGATCGATCCTCAATATCTAAATGCGTACACAAATTGGCGCGAAGCGATAAAGAACCTAACGAATCGGGACCAGATGCTCAGTGAGTATCGGGCAGCAATCGAAAAAAATCTTAATACCAGTGATGCATACAATGACTTCGGAAATCTGCTGTTTTTTCTCAAAAAATATCCGGAAGCCATTGATCAGTACAAAAAAGCACTTGAGAAAGATGCCAAATTTCAATATTCCTATTTCAACCTTGGCCTTAGCTTGAATCAACTTCAGCAATATGATGAAGCGATTGAAGCATTTAAAAAAGTCATTGAAATCGATGACAAATATGGCGATGCATATCAAAGTTTAGGCTGGGCTTTCATAACAACAAGGAGGCTCGATGAAGCCATCGAAACTTTCAAAAATGCTACGTTGAAAATTGATAATAATAGGGATGCCTATTTTGGGTGGGGGTATGCGCTTGAAAATATTGGGAGATATGTGGAATCCTTCGAAAAGTATGAATTGTCAGCTAAATGCGATCAAATTAACCCATATCCGGTTCATAATATAGCTGCTTTATTCGAAAAACTGGGACGCTACAGTAACGCACGGAAAAATTGGATAAAAGCCAGCGAACTTTACGAGAACAATGCTGAAACAGAAAGGAAGAATTTGAATCCTGACTATTTTCAGTACTATGGCAGTATTTACCAGTTCTCAACGTTACAGGACTTTGAAAAGGCAGAGCAAATATACAATATAGGTCTGACAATTAACCCGGAACATACGGGAATTCTCTTCAATCTTTGTAGGCTCTGCCTGGCAAAAAGAGGTGAATTTCCTGAGAATTCTGTAAATGATTCCGAAAACAAGTTGAAGTCTGAACGATATTTCACCGCGTTGGAATATGTCCGTCGTGCGGAAAGAGTCTTAAATGCACGGTTCGACAAAGAAAGTAATCCCGATACACTTGTGGAACTTGGGAGTTTGTACAAAGAACTGAAGAATTTTAAGGATGCGGAGGATTGTTTCACCAAAGCAATATCCATCAATAATACGCACACGAAAGGATTGACAATTTTGGGTGCGGTTCACATGCAGGATGAAGATTATAAAAAAGCAATTGTCCGGTTCAAAGAGGCAGTCAGGCTCGAACCTGACAGCCTTGATATAAGAAGCAATCTTGCCGAAGCCTATCTGAAAGCTGGTATGATTGATGCATCGGAGAAGGAATACCGTGAAATCCTCGACATCTCACCTTATCACATGGATTCGCTGATTGGAATAGGTCAGACATATATTACGATGGGTGAAGATGCCAACACAAGAAAGGATATTGGAAATGCCGAATTGATGTTTGCAACTGCTGATAATTATTATTGCGAGACCATACGGCTGATGCAACAGCCGGAGAGTGTTTCCAAAATCCTTAACTGCGACGAGCGGTCATCTGTTTTCTATTCAAAGGGATATAACGAGGTTATGTTGTCCGAGATTCAGACCAGGCAAGATATCAAACGTTTAAAGCGGGCGATGGAGGATTTCCGAAAAGTGGAGAAATGGACGCCAAACTATTACAAAGCACAAAGGGCGATAACGAAAATAAGCGAAAGAATAAATCCACCTCAGGGAATTCTTCACAAATTGGGGCCAATGCTCATTTTGGTATTTTCATTGGTTGTATTCATTATCGCTCAGTTGCTCTTTACATTTGGGAAACCTGTTCTTGGGTTTTCAGGTTATACGATTGATAAAAGTAAGTTAGAAAAAACGTTTACTACTAAAGTCGTTGATTCTTCTGTTTTAACGGAACTTAAAAGAGAAATGGAGCAGAAACTCGTTTTTTCTTCGTCTGAAGCGTTTGCAGATCAGATCAAACAGGAATTTGGGGATAGCACTGCTTCCACATTCAATCCCTCAGAATTGCTTCTGGAAACAGGTGATTTGACCATTCAGGCATTTCAACCACTTGAGTCGGGCTATTATGTACTAATCACATTCGGATGCCTGCTTTTTATGATTGCAGGACTGTATCTTAGCGAAATATCCAAATTGAAGGTTGGGGCATTGGAGCTTGAGAAGAGTACCATCAATCAGATATCAACTTCATCGTCGCTTGGTATAACCAGATAGTTTTATGCAGTTTGTTTAGTGACGTTTCTGTACGTATATGAATAGAAAATATGTCTTCTGGCAAACCTTAACAAGGTCGCCGAATTCATAAACTTGTTGTAAATATTCTTCGGAATACCGAAATATTCGTATACACTTCCATCCTGAAAGGTGATTTTTAATGTCTGCCCTTTGTACGAATAATCGTCGATGGTTGAGGTATTTGTAGTTAGCGTATATCCCTCTAAATTAAAGGCTTTTGTTTCGGGAGCAATGCTTACCAGGAAATGATAAGCTTCAATAATGCTTTTACTTTTGTCTTCCGCTTCAGCTTTACGTTCATCGTCGCCAACAAATTTGTCGGGATGCCATTCCTTTATTAAATTCCTGTAAGTACTTTTTAATCCGTTTAAATCTGTATCAGGGGTGATATCGAGTAATCTTCTGTATTCAATAATGCGCTTCATGAATCTCTTTAATTGTAATTTTTATTTTTCAGCGTGCAAAGGTAATTAAAACGGTAAGAGAACCTACTGTCATTCATAAAGAACTGATTGATTAATATTAATTTAATATGATTTCCTTTTTATGGGTGATTGGATTTTTCTATCATGGAAACCCGCTCCATCACCTCCATACACATACGGCTATTGTGATAGGGGCATTTCCAGAATCCGGCTTTGTCACCTTTGCTGACGGCACCAGTGGCAGAAACCGCGTTGAACCATTCTCCGGCTTTGTGGTCAACCAGGTATTTATTGGTATAGTCCCAGCATTTGATGGCTTTATCCAGGTATTTTTCCTCGCCACTTAACTCAAAAGCATTGATCAACCCTACGATGGCTTCGGCTTGCGGCCACCAGTCACGTGAGTTATTGACTTCTCCGCTTAAATAATCCTTTTCGCTGATCAGACTGCCATCTGGTTGCAATCCTTCGCTGGCAGCATCTGCAATTTTAAGGCTTATTTTTTCGCAATTTTTTAAAAGTGCTTGATCACCCAGTATTTGTGCGGATTCAACCAACAGCCACGATGCTTCAATGTCGTGCCCATACGAATGGGTGGTAGAAGTGCTTTGCCAGTTACCATCCATAAAAACTCTCAGATGAAATGTTTGCGGATCAATAATTTTATCAGTGAATATCAGGATCAGATTCTTTAACCGAACTCCAACTTTAGGATCGGGCCACACCCTGTAAAGATTCGCATAGGATTCCATTAAGTGAAGATGTGTGTTCATGGTCTTTTCATCCTTTGGGCTTTTCTCCCCGATAAGCCGTTCATTTGTTCTTTTCCATTTGCGGTCGAAAACCTCAAAATAACCATCCGACTTCGGATCAACAACCTGCTTTTCAAGCGAGTTGTAAATTCCCTTTGCTGCCTCTAAGGCTTCCTGATCTTTTGTGGCACGGAAATATTCCGAAAGCGCATAAATAAAAAATGACTGTGAATAGGTCTGCTTCCGGAGATCGGAAGGTTCACCTTTGAAGTTAACACTTCTGTAGGTTCCTCCATATAACTGATCCACAAAATGACCGAGAATGTAATCTTTGGCCCGCTTTGCAACCATAAGGTAAGAAGTATCTTTTGTAACGCGGTAAGCGGCAGAAAATGTCCATAAAATCCTGGCATTTAGTATTCCACCTTTGTCTTCATTGGGATACTTTTTTTCCTGGGAATCAATCCGGCCATAAAACCCACCATTTTCCGGATCAACCATATTCTTTATCCAGTATGGCAAAATATTCTCTGTAAGATTTTTATTAACTTCTGATTTCAGCTGATTCAATTGAATCAGGTTTTTATTACCAATTTTTTTGTCCTTGGTTTCTGCATTCACAATTCCAATCTGAAAACAGAAAAAAGCAATAAGGAGAATTAGTTTCATGGTCTTAGTATTTTATTTATTCAGTTTATGAAGTTGTTCCCTGATATATTTACCCGCTTCGGTCAAGTCCTCATCTTCCCAGCCTCCGGATTCGGATGCTCCAGGCATCAGTAATGCAGTAGTCTCCTTTTTATCGGTAACGTTCCAATTCGCCCAACTTAACCGGTTTTTCTCCATCCAGTTCATCCAGACAGCTGTTTTCTCACGATTAAACTCCCCGTTTCCATTTGATTCACCGACTCCCCATTCGGTCACAAAAAGGGCAATTCCGCGGTTCACTGCTAATTCAGCTTTTACACGAAGTTTCTCCTGATGATTCGGGTCAGAGGCGTAGAAATGAAACGAATAAACAAGGTTATTAAAGCCTTTTATAGGATCTTCAGCAGCAATATCCACATCCTGATCCCACCTTGGACTTCCCACCACAATTACGTTTTTTGAATCATACTGGCGAATCGTCTTAATCACTTCGATTGAATATGCTTTAATTACATCCCATTTTTGCTGGGCAGGTTCGTTAAAAATTTCATAAATGACATTGGGAATACCGGAGTACTTTTTAGCCATTAAGGCGAAGAAAGCTTTTGATTCCTCTAAATGTTGATCTGCATTGTGATCGTGCCAGTCAATCAAAACATAAATTCCGTTGCTGATGGCTCTGTCGATTACTGTTGTCATCAGTTTCAATTGTTCGTTGCGATTTTCGAGGTAACCTCCTGCGGGCTGAACACCCATTGATGCGCGCAGCAGCGTGATTTTAAAATCTTTGGTCAACCAGTCGATTACGTCCGCATTGTAGTATTTTTTGCCTGCCCAAAGACTCCACGACAATGATATTCCACGCAGTTGCGGCGGAATTCCATCTTTATTAACCATCTGATTTCCTTTAATCTGAAGAGAACCATGCAATTCTACAGGACGAAACTGTTGTGCCATTGAAAAGAAGCAAAAAAAGAGCAGCGTAATTGTTGTGAGCGTAAATGTCTTCATTAATTTTTAATAAGTGTATGTTTTACTTTCCGATGTATTTTGATGGGAGTACTCCAAATTCATTTTTGAAATGTTTGCTGAAGTATTTCGGATCGTTAAATCCGACCTGAAAAGCAATTTCCGAAACATTCATCTGGCTTTTAGATAACAGAAGAGCCGCTCTTTTTAACCTGAGTGAACGGATGAATTCCAATGGTGGTTTTCCGGTTAAGGCAAGTATCTTCTTGTAAAGCAGGGTTCTGCTCATTCCCATATCACGGCTCATCGTCTCAACGGAATAATCGGTAATCGCAATATTTTTTTCAACCAGCTCAAGCGCTTTTCGCATAAACTGTTCGTCGAGCGAGGTGACTGTAATTTCGTGCGGTTCGATTTGAAGCTTATTTCTGAACAGTAGTCGCAAATTTCTCTTTAAATTGATGATATTGGCAATTTTGGCTTCCAATATCTGGAAATTAAAGGGTTTTGTAATATAATCATCGGCCCCTTTCCCGATTCCTTCGAGTTGTTGCTGTTCCGAAGATCTGGCGGTTAAAAGGATTAGTGGAATGTGGCAAATGGTTCTGTCGGATTTAACGCGTCGGCACAACTCGATTCCATCCATGCCGGGCATCATAATATCGCTGATAATCAAATCGGGAACAATCTTCTGAATTTTCTTTAACGCCTCTTCACCATTTGAAGCTTCGTGAATCTGGTAATGTTCCAACAGGTTATCCTTCAGATAAAAACGGAGATCATCATTGTCTTCGGCGATCAATAACACGGGTCTTTCGGAATCAAATATTTTTTCACTTTTATCGACAATGATGTCCGGAAAATGGTTGATCGCTTCAACAGGTTCATCAGTCTGGTCGGCCAGCAATCCCGAATTATTAACCGGAAGATGGATCGTAAAACAACTTCCTTTCCCGATTTCACTGGTTACAAAGATCTCTCCATCATGTAGTTTCACGAATTCAGCTACCAGCGAAAGACCAATTCCCGTCCCTTTTTCAACTTGTCCAGAGGAATCAACCTGGAAAAACCGGGTGAATATTTTTTCAATTTTGTCTTCAGGAATGCCAATGCCTGTATCTTCTATTTTAATTACCAGATTTGTATTTGTTTCATTATTAAATTGTTTGTTGGTTGTTTCGACAGCCAACGAGACCGAAACCCGTCCGTATCCATATGTAAATTTAAAGGCATTCGAAAGCAGGTTAAACATTATTTTCTCCAGCTTGTCCTTGTCGAAATAGGTATTCAGTTCCTTTAATCTGGATATGAAAGCCAACTCGATATGCTTTTGTTCGCTTAGGTTACTGAAAGAAGATACCGACTCACTTATAAATGCCACGATATCGCCGAATGACGGGTTGTAATTAAAACCCTGCACCTCCATTTTTCTGAAATCAAGCAACTGATTTACCATTTGCAGCAATCGTTTTGCATTTTGCTCGATAAGCTTCAGGTACTTCACCTCCGGTTTATCCTTCAGATCAATTAACAGTTTCTCGGCAGGAGCCAGGATCAACGTTAACGGAGTTCGGAATTCGTGCGAAATATTCGTGAAAAATTTGATTTTCAATGAATCTATTTCGTGAATATGATGAGCTTCAAGTCGTTCATGCTCAATCCGGTTGTTTATTCTTTCTCTGACGAGTATAAGGTGCCGAAGGAATATTAAGGTAGAAAAAATTAAAATGGCATAAATGATGTAAGCAATCCAGCTTTTCCAGAAAGGTGGTAGTACAATGATTTTAAGAGAGATTTCCTTTCCTTCAAATTTACCATTCACCTCTTTCACCCTGAAATCATAGGTTCCATTGGTAAGATTTGTGTAGGTTGCCGAATTCTTATTCCCATAGGATGTAATCCATTGATTATCGAAACCTTCCAGCTTGTAAGCGTAAACATTCTGCTCAGGAAAGAAATAATTGAGTGCAATAAATTCAATTGTGAAGGAATTTTCGTGGTATTTCAATTCGATTTTATTGGTATTAAAGATCGGTTTATCGAGTAGAATACGGTTATTGTATTTCTGTCCATAAAGGATGCTTTTATTGAAAATGCGAAAATCTCTGAAGATCATTTTAGCTATCGAGGTGTCCTCTTTGATTTCATCGGGATAGAATGCATTCAGTCCATCAGGACCACCAAAAAAGATCTCTCCGTCGGAAGTTCTGAAGGCTGATGACTGATTAAACTCCTTACCCTGAAGTCCGTCGGTAATATTGTAGTTGCTAAATGCAAACTCAAAATTGTTAATGTTTTGTACATTTTTAAGCGCAAGTTTCGATATCCCGTTTTTTGAACTTATCCACAAATTACGGTCTTCATCTTCTACAATTCCATGTACACTATTGGAGGGCAATCCGTCTTCGAGTGTAAAATGTCTGAATGAATAATTGCTCCGATCGAGAAGGTTCAATCCGTTTTTTGTACAAACCCAGAAAAATCCCCGGCTATCCTCAAAACAGTTGATCACATTGTCGTCGCTTAGGGAATTATTATTGGTCTTGTCGTTTTTAAAGCATTTAAAGGTCTGTGAGTCATTATTATAGTAAGACAATCCATTAGTGGTTGATATCCATAAATGGTAATTTTTGTCGCGATAGATGGATGTTATAAAGTTGTCGCAAATGGAAGTATTGCGTGTATTGAGCTGGATGAATTTATTTGTTTTGGGGTCAAGCCGGCTTAGTCCGCTGCCTAGTGTTCCAACCCACAGGTTGTTGATTTTGTCTTCACTTATGGCATAGATTCGGTCATCAGAAATTGATGTGGAGTCATCGGATATATGTTTGTAAACAGTAAATTTTCCGGTGGTGGGATCATACCTGTTCAACCCACCAAAATATGTTCCGATCCATATCTTATCGGCGTGATCCTTATAAAGTGAAACGATGATATTGCTGCTTAGTGCATTGCCCGATGAAATATTGGATTCAATTCTAGTGATTTTCTGGGTTTTCCGGTCCAGGTAATTGAGGCCACCTCCATCGGTTCCAATCCATATATTCCCTTTATGATCTTCGACAATGGCATTTGCATCGTTGTTGCTGAGGCTGTTAATGTCGCCGGCTAAGTTCTTGTATATGCGGAATTTATTGATGTTCTTCTTATAAAAATTGACCCCTTTTTTTGTAGTTCCCAGCCAAACAATTCCATCCCGGTCGCAATGGACATATGAAAGTCCGTTGGAGGATAGTTTTTGGTCATCAAATGGTTGGTATTTTAAATTGGTAATGTTCCATTGTTTTTTATCGATAATATAAGCTCCACCTCCATCTGCTGCAACCCAGATCAACCCATCTATATTCTGGGAGATTGAACCAATTCTTTTTAACTCGTCTGACTGAACTAATTTATCATTAAAATGGTTGTCCCATAGTTCTTTATCTGTATGAAAGAGATATAAACCAAATAAATTTCCTACCCAAAGATCATTGTCCCGATCGATGAATAACCTGGTGACACTACTGGTAAGTTCCCCGGATTTATCCGGAATTTTGAATTTTTCTTTGATTTTTGTTACCGGATCATAACTTATAATAAATCCATTCTTAGAACTCAGCCACATTTTACCGTTTTTATCCTGAACAATGGAGGTAATTCCATTCAGAGTTGCGTTACAGTTCAGGCTGTCGATTAAAATATGGTGTATTGAACCACCAGCAATATCATTAAAATAAAAACCGTTGTTTGTTCCGATCCATATATTCCCCTGCTTATCTGATGACATTGAGTTGATGTAATAGATGTCACCACATTGATTCGGTAGGGTAGAAGCGTAATTGAAATCTGTAAATTCATAAGTATTACCGTTCAGAATACTAACACCACGTCCGGTTCCAATCCACAGATTACCGCTCTTATCTTCCGTGATCGCATTAATGTTATTATCTGCAATCGAACCATTTATGGGATTTTTATTCGAGAAAATCTCAAAATTTGAACCGTCAAACCGGTTAAGCCCGGCATTTGTTCCAAACCAGACAAATCCTTTCGAGTCGCGGTAAATACAATTGATAAGGTTTTGAGACAATCCGTTATTGACATTTAAATGTGAAAAAACGTACCGGTTTTCCTGGCCGGATAATTGGTCGTTCATCAAAAGAAAGACCAGAAATAAAGCACATGAAATTGCAAGTCTGCCCCCGTGAAACAGTTCCGGGACAAAGTATTTCGTGATATTGGAAAGGATCAGGGATGCTGATTTTTTCACATTTTCAATCGGTTATAAATTTTTTGTTAGTTGTGTGATCCTTGAATCTTTTCTGAAGGTATTACAATGCTAAAGATATCAATAAGCTGCAGATTACAACATGTAAAAACAAGCATATTTACAATTGACCCCCTTACCTGAAACAAATGATACCCTACCCGGTCACAAACAAGCTACATTTAAACACAAACCATACACACTAAACACCTTTATCAAAAGTACATTTGAAAACATATTTTAACAAGGCTTAACTAACCAGCCTTTAAATTTATCGCTGTTTAATGAAAAATCAAGAACGAACCTATTTGGTAATTGAAGGAATCATCTACTTCATTATTATTGCCCTTATACTAATCTTAATTAATAATTTATGAATTAAAATTTATTGAAATGACTAACAAAACATCAGATTTCCAAGGACAAAGTATTAATAATTTAACTAAAATCCATGAAAAGTAAACAAATTCTTCTTTATTTATTGATCTTCTTGTCGATGGGAGCATGGGCACAGAAAAAGATCACTGGAAGGGTGACAGATTCCAGCACTTCCGAAACTTTACCAGGTGTAAATGTACTGGTAAAGGGTAACAATACGATAGGTACGGTTACCGACATAGATGGCCGCTTTACGTTAACAGTTCCCAATGAAAAGAGCATACTAACCTTTTCATTTATTGGTTTTACTCCGCAGGATGTTATCGTCGGGAAACAATCAGCTATTAATGTACAGTTGAAGATGCTCGTTATGGGACTCGATGAAGTCGTGGTCATTGGTTATGGTACAATGAAAAAAAGTGATTTGTCAGGATCTTCTGTTTCGGTGAGTGAAGCCAATGTAAAAGGATCGATCAACTCCGGACTTGACCAGGCTTTACAGGGTCGTGCTGCCGGGGTAACTGCGGTGCAGACTTCGGGTCAGCCTGGTTCTTCCTCATCCATCCGAATCCGGGGTACATCAACATTAAACGCTGATGCTGAGCCTTTATATGTAATCGATGGTGTTCCTATTTCATCTTCACTCGGATCTGTTTATGATGTGGGTCTTGGTGCTGCAGGCGGCGGTGGAAAGACTTCATTTTCTGCGCTTTCAAGTATTAACCCCTCAGATATTGTATCGATGGAAATTTTGAAAGATGCATCGTCGACTGCTATTTACGGGTCACGTGGTGCGAATGGAGTTGTATTGATTACTACAAGAAGAGGAAAAGCCAACGAAGCAAAATTCACTTACGAAACGATGTATGGTGTTCAGACGCAGGTGAAACGACTTGAAGTAATGAATCTGCGTGAGTTTGCTCAATATCAAAATGATCTGGCTGCTGAAACGAACGGAAAAGTGCCGCGTGTTGATTTTTCAGATCCATCTTTGCTTGGTGTTGGAACCAACTGGCAGAATGAAATTTTCAGAACCGCAGCGATGCAGAGTCATAACGTCACTGCAACCGGAGGTTCAGCTTCAACTCAATATTCCCTTAGTGGCGGATACTTTCAGCAGGATGGAACCGTAATTGGCTCTGAATTTAAGAGGTATTCATTCAGGACAAATATTGATACTGAAATGAAGAAGTGGCTGAAAGTTGGTACAAGTCTTATGATTTCCAATACGGAAGATTATGTCGGATTGTTTGATCAGACAGGTGGGATTATTCAAACCGCTGCCAAGCAGACGCCAGATGTTCCTGTACGTAACTTTGACGGTACTTATGCAACAGCCGTTGGTGAGGGAGCTACAAGCCGTGTTAATCCGATTGCCAAAGCGCTTGATGAAGAAAACAGAATGGTCCGTACCCGATTAATGGGAAATATTTACGGTCAGGTAAATATCATGAAAGGTTTAACTTTCAGAACCGAAATAGGAGGTGATCTCGGATATACCAATGGCTATCATTTCTCGCCTACTTTCAAATACGGAACCCAGGCCAACGATCAGAATTCAGCCAGTAAACGATACAATCAGAATATGTTCTGGCAATTTAAGAATTACGTCACCTATAATTTTAAGTTCCTCGAAAATAACAATGTGACTGCCATGTTAGGCCAGGAAGCTTCTGAATGGACGTATGAAAACCTGAGTGGTGAATCAAAGTCATTGCCAACCAATGATATTCATGAACCAGGACTTGGCGATATTAAATCGATGTCGGTCGGATCAGGAAGAGGATCAGGAGCAATGAACTCCTATTATACCCGTTTAAACTATAACTTTAAAGAGAAGTATTTCCTCACTTTCACTTATCGTGGTGATGGATCTTCAAATTTCGGACCTAACAATCGCTGGGCTTATTTTCCATCGGCAGCGGGTTCGTGGAGATTTTCGGACGAGGCATTTATGTCTTCACTCAAAAACGTAGTAACCAATGCAAAACTGAGATTGGGCTGGGGACAAACCGGAAACCAAAACATAGGTGGGTACCGCTGGGGATCTGCTTTGGCAAAACTTCCTACAAATCTTGGAGCAGGTTTTCGCGTTTCAAATTTTGCCAATCCTAACCTCATGTGGGAAACATCCGAACAAACCAACCTTGGTTTAGACCTGTCTTTCTTTAAAAGCAGAATAGATTTAACCGTTGATGCTTATCTTAAAAGCTCAAAAGATATGTTGATGCCAATGCAGCTTCCATCTTATATGGGAACCAGTGGTAACCCGGCATTCAACATGAAAGCTCCGTGGGGTAATTTCGGTGAGATTGAGAACAAAGGTCTTGAAATATCGCTTTCCACCCAGAATTTTACCAAGGAATTCAAATGGAATACCGATATTTCACTCACATTTAACCGCAATAAGCTGGTCAACATCGGAACATCAGATGCCAAACTTTATGGCTATGCACAGTGGTTCGATTTGGTAACTGTTACCGAAGCAGGTCAGCCGCTCGGAAATTTCTACGGTTACAAAGTGGCCGGTATTTATAAAGACAAACAAGATATCCTTGATAGTCCGAAACCTGCAGCTTACAAGGTGGATGCAAGTGGTAATCCGGTCTTTAACCGCGACAATACTGTATTTCCGGGCGATATTAAGTTTCAGGATATCAGTGGACCTGATGGCGTTCCGGATGGTATAATCGATGAAAAAGACAGGACTAATTTAGGCTCGTCTCAACCCAAATTTTCATATGGTATGACCAACACGTTTACCTATAAAGGTGTAGAGTTAACCGTCTTCGTCATGGGCCAGTACGGTAATAAGTTGTTTAATTACTTTGGCCGTAACATCAGCGATATGAAAAGCCAATGGGATAATCAATTAAAAACTGTCACAGAAAGAGCAAAACTGGAGGTGATTGATGCTACGGTTACTTATCCTTCAAACGGATATAACAATTGGTTCGAAGACATTAACAATGTCAGGGTTGCAAATCCCGGAACAACTATTCCCCGTTCTCATTGGGCTGATCCTAACCAGAACACAAGGATATCTGACAGGTATATTGAGGATGGTTCATTTCTCAGAATCAAGAATGTAACTTTGGGTTATAACATCCCGGCGTCTTTTATTTCCAGGTACGGTATCCAGGCATTAAAGGTCTATACAAACATTCAGAATCTTTACACTTTTACCAAATACACAGGATTTGATCCGGAAATCGGACAAGATACACTCGATCCCTATGTAACTGGTCTTGATAATGGACGTTATCCTTCACCAAGAATCATTTCTTTTGGTTTGAATATTACTTTTTAATCGAAATAACTTAACAATATGAGAAATTTTTATATATCCAAAAAGATAATTGCACTTATTGTTCTATTATTCTTCGGCTTTTCGTGCAGTAAGGATTTTTTAAACCGCCCGCCGGAAGATGCTTATACGACAGACAGCTTTTATACGACCGATGATCAGTTGTATCAGGTGGCTAATCCACTTTACGGTGGAGTATGGTTTGACTATCAGCGTGCATTTCTGGCTGTTGGCGATGCGATGTCCGGAAACGCCAATAAAGGGGGAACCGATCCATTCTTTAGCTTTTCCGTAACGGGTTCTACAACTGATGTATTGAATGCTTCTAATTCTGTATGGACAGCAGTTGCTTATTGCAACAGTGTGATTGAAAATGTAAAAGAAAAAAGCGGCCCAAACTGTAGTGATGCTGTTAAAAATGCAGTAATTGGGGAAGCAACGGTCTGGAAAGCAATGGCCTATTTCTATCTTGTCCGTATGTTTCATGATGTTCCAATTATTCACAGCAATTCGAAACTCATTGCTGACGGAACCTCCACAAAAGTAATGAAAAACCCTGCTGCCGATGTTTATGAATATACAATCAGGCTTCTTACCAATTCAATTGATTTATTACCAGCCCAGGGTTTGCCTGGCCGAATCAATAAGTGGACTGCTTATGGCTTGCTTTCAAAAGTTTACCTGAGCCGTTCAGGTCTGGGTAAAAGCGGTACACGCGATCAGGCTGATCTTGATAAAGCCAAACTATATGCAGGTAAAGTTATCAATGAAAGTGGATTGAAGCTTGCCGAAAACTATTTCGACCTTTTTTCAATTTCAAAAGGGAACAGAAATCCGGAGAATCTTCTTTCGTGGCATTGGGTGATTTCCACAGACTGGGGTACGCAAAATGCATTTCAGGCTGACCTTGCTGTACAAAACTTTACAGGTCACGGCGATGGCTGGGGAACCTGGTCGGGTCCTTCTATTGACCTTATGAATGCTTTCGGAGAAGATGCGCATAGTTTAGCCCGTAAAAATGAGGACGTCCGTAGAAAAGCTACGATGATGATGTATGGCGACCGTTATATGAACTGGTGGAGAAATAAAGGCGGATTCCTCTGCGATTGGTCAAGCGACGGCGTATTTGCAAGTCCTTCAGGTGCGTTTGCTGTTAAGCACATCGTAGGAAGCAAGGAAGATCATATGGCTGAAACCGGCGGTATTCCATCTGACTTTATGAAGACAAGCCTGAGTACTCACATACTCAGACTGGCTGATGTTTATTTGATTTATGCTGAGTCATTTCTTCCAAATGTAAACTCAACCACTTCAAATGCGGATGCATTACTTGCGTTTAATAAGGTACGTGCCCGCTCAATTCAAGGATGGGTTCCTGCTACTACAATTTCATTTATGGATGTATTTAAGGAGCGTCGCCTCGAATTAGCGTATGAGGGGGATAATTGGTATGACTTTGTTCGTCTGCACTATTATGAGCCACAACTTGCTATTTCGATGCTTGCAAATCAGGAAAGAGGCTCCTACAGCGGATTAGGTGCTTACTATCGGGATAATACCCAGGTAATAACACTGAACAGTCAGAAATTTACACCTTTGGATGCTACCTTTAAACTGCCTTTCCCTGAGGTCGATATTTCTATCAACCCAAATCTTTTAAAAGATCCGGTTCCGTTCGATTTCACAGTAATGGATAAATAGGCTCAACTTAAAAAGTATATAAAATGAAAAACAAAAATATTTTTAAAAGTGCTGTAGCTGCAATAGTTGTGCTACTTATTCTTTTCGCAGGAGTTGGTCTTAATTCCTGTAAAAAAGATACTACGGGCGGTGTAATGCCCTCAATCACAAATTTTAGGGTAGTTGAAAAAGATTCTACAATTACTGCCGGAGCTTTTGGACTCACGATCGCATTGATCGGTACTAACCTCGAGGATGTGCAGGAAGTTTGGTTTAACGATCTGAAGGCGGCTTTAAACCCCAACTTCGTAACTTCGACTAATATCATTTGTGCGATTCCAAGCAAGCTTCCATCTCAAATTACCAATAAAGTCAAATTGGTAACCAAGAGCGGACTTGAATACATGGCTGATTTTAAGGTGATTTTGCCAAGGCCTGTCATCAATAGTCTTTACAACGAGATGGCCGAACCCGGAGACATCACCAAGGTTCTTGGAAGTGCACTTTATTTTATAAGCGAAGTGAAATTCGGTGATCTGCCGGCGACGATTCTTGAGTCGAAAGATACTGAGATCTCGGTAACTGTACCTGCCGGAGCGGTGGCTGGTTCGTTAATAACTGTCACCGGCGAAGGTGGCACGGTTATCTCAACATTCAAATACAAAGATGCCGGACTTTGGCTTTTCGATTTCGATAAAGCAGCCACAAGTTGGGGTTCTGTAGCTTGTTGGGGTGGAATGAAAATGAGATCAGATGGTGAATCAATCAATGGTGCTTATGGTTATATCGAAGGAACAGATCTTCCTCCAAGCAGTTGGAATAACGATTGGGTAACCTCGACCTGCTGGTTCGATTATGGCTATAATAGTGTTGATTTCACGAAGAAGATACTGAAGTTTGAAGTGAAAGCCAAAGAACCATGGGTATGGAGCGATGCAATCAGTTCTGCTGATCAGGTCGGGCTTTTGATTACAATTAATGGAAGCAAAAACTACACATTTATGCCCCAGGAACTTTTGGCTTATCGCACCACAGGTTTTACAACAAATGGCTGGATGACTGTATCAATTCCAATGTCTTCATTTGACATTGGCGTAGCTTCAATCAACGATTTTCAGTTAGTGTTTAAAACAAACAAGCAGGAATACAGTAAGTTTGCAACTTATATCGACAATTTCAGGATTTGCACGCCGGTTGTTCCGGCTCCGTAATAATGAGTTGTTAATTACACAGAAAGGCTGTCCAATAGCTGAGACAGCCTTTCTTCTAATATCAGATTATGATTTTATTTAAAAAACCATATTACCTGTTCCTCTCTGTCGTTTTGATACTTGTAATAGTTTCGTGCAAAAAGAATGCTGTTACTCCGGTCATCGATCCGCCCATTACTGATCCGGTTATCGAAACTCCCAACGAAGTTCCTGACCTTGCTTTCGGGGCGTGGGCATCTAAAAATATTGCACTACCTGCAAGTTACGATGATGTGCAGCAAACGGCAAGTTCGAAAACCGTCGATATCAGTGTGAATTTCTCAAAGCGGATCACGAAGGTTTCGAAATATGTGTATGGAAACAATGCCAATTGTTACACCGGGTGGATGCAAAATGATGCAGCGCTGATGCAGAAAATGAATCAGTTAAACATGGGGGTGATGCGTATTCCGGGAGGCAGTCTTTCGGACGTTTACTTCTGGGACCGGAAAGGTGTTTACGAAAACTACGCGATCAAATCGTACGACCCGCCACTTACCGATATTCCATCAACAATAGAACCGTGGATTGGTAAAAGAGTTCAGGATTTCGAGAACTGGTCGATGGGGGTTAATCAGTATTACCAGATGATGCAACAAACAGGAACAACCGGAATAGTAACTGTGAATTATGGTTACGCGCGCTATGGGACAAGTGCAAATCCGGTAGCAACAGCGGCTCACCTTGCCGCAAACTGGGTGCGTGCCGATAACGGAAAGAGTAAATTCTGGGAGATTGGAAATGAAGTTTCGGGCTCATGGGAAGCAAGTTATGAGATTGATCAGTCGCTCAATAAAGACGGCCAGCCCAAACGGATAACGGGCGATTTATATGGAAAACATGCACTCGTATTTATCGATTCGATGCGGGTTGCCGCCCGCCAGATCGGGAAGGAAATATATATCGGTGTAGTTTGCGACCAGGAGTACAATAGTGCGATGCCCACCTGGAATAAAGATTTAATTGCGCATGTTGGAGGGAAGGCCGATTTCTACATTGTCCATTCCTATTTCACACCTTACCAGGCCAATTCGGCACCAGATGTTATTCTCGGTTCCGCCCCGAAAGTAGCCGGTTACAAAACTTATGTACAGGCAGAACTGATACTTCAGGGTAAGGCTGCAGCGCCGGTTTTCCTGACTGAATGGAACATCTTTGCAGAAGGATCGAAACAGGCGGTCTCTTTTATCAATGGAATGCATGCTTCGCTGATTCTGGGTGAATTGATTAAAAGCAAATACGAATTGGCATCCCGCTGGGATCTGGCTAATGGCTGGAACAATGGAAACGACCATGGACTGTTTTCGACCGGCGATGAACCCGGCGTTGCCAATTATGCAGCACGCCCGGCCTTTTATTACCTCTATTATTTCCAGAAATATTTTGGCGATGTGATGGTTGAGGCAACTTCTACTGCAACTAACGTTTCAGTTTATGCTTCGCAATTCACTTCGGGTGAAGCAGGAATTGTGCTTGTAAACAAAGGGAATACAGACCTTGTGGTTGAGCTGACACTGAAAAACTTCAAACCAGGCAGCCGGTACTATACGTATACTTTAACAGGCGGAACCGATAACGGACTTTTCTCACGGAAGGTGTCTGTAAATGGTTTAACAACAACCGCCGAAGGGGGAGGACCCGAGAACTACGAATCAATCAAAGCCAAATCATCGGCCATCAATGGCAATATCAAAATAAATGTCCCGAAATATGGTGTTGTTCACCTGGTTGTCGAAAAGAAACCTTGATTTTTCGTAACCAAAGCAACCTCACAAATCACCATTTAAAATTGTTTTACCTCCACAAGTTTTCTTCATAGTTTTCAGGCCTTCTTCTTGCAAAGAGGAAGGCCTTTTTTTGCGAAATATCAGGTTGTTTTGATGATTAGCAAAGAAATATTCCAGAAATAATTCCAATCATAAAGAGTAATTGGACGCATCGATTTGCCTATTATAGGGATTTTTTTGAAATGGTAAACAATTCAAAGAGGGGTTACCACCAATGGCTTGGCTGACCAATCTAAAAAGAAAATTTGTATCTTTATAAAAAAATAAGTCTATGGGAGCAATTATTATAAAGGCCGACAAAAAAAGTAATAAGATTTTATCGGATCTCGCCAAGAAACTTGGCGGAAATGTGTTGAACCTTGATGATGAACAATATGAAGATATTGCGTTAGGTTCTCTGATGGATGCTGTGAAAACAGGAAAGACAGTTAGTCGTGAATCCATAATGATGAAATTAAAAAGTAAATGATAATCGAGTACGATAAATAATTTGAAAATTCTCTTGAGAAAACCAGGAATAAATATCTTTTTCAGAAGATCGGAAAGATAATTGTTGAATTTGAAAATGCTAAATCGCTAACCGATTTACCTAATGTTAAAAAGCTAACTGGTTACAAATATTATTACCGGGTAAGAATTGGTGAGTACAGACTCGGTTTCGAAAAAGTTTCTGAAGATACACTTCTATTTATTATTGTTGCACATAGAAAGGATATCTACAAATTATTTCCTTAATGTATACACTCCGTTTTTCTCTTTAAAGACGGAAGGCCCTATTCCCTGACAAAATGTATGTAAATCAATTTATATTGTTTCCTTTGTTACTTTTTACTAAGCATAAAATTTAACTAGGAAATAATCTATAACGAGTATGAGAATTCCTATAATTGTAGTGACTTTGATTCTTCAATCGAATCTTATTTTTTGTCAGAATGAATTAATCGGCGAACTAAATAAGGTAATCATCCCGGTTACAACTTTTTCGCCCGACAGCAACTTTACCGATATTGAGAAATTAATTCCTTTATTGAAAGATAAGGAGATCATTGGACTTGGTGAGGCAACCCACGGAACGCACGAATTTTTCGTTTATAAACACCGACTGACAAAATTTCTTGCATCAAATTTAAATTTTAAAACATTCATTATTGAAGCTGACTTTGCCGGTTCGCAAACGATGAATGAATATGTTTTGTATGGAAAAGGCGATCCAAATATTGGGCTTTGGAAAATGGGAATCAGTGTTTGGATGACAGATGAATTTGTTGAAATGGTCGAATGGATGAGAGCATTTAATAGCACCCGGAAAAACGAAGACAAAATAAAATTCTATGGATGTGATATGCAGAACCCACAAATTGCAGCGCAAAAAGTGAAAGATTACCTTGCAAAGAATAAAAAATTAAACCCGTCGACTGAAGGTGGACTTGACTGGTTTATCAATTCAAATTATAGAAAGAACAATTCAAAGGGTGATAAAAAGATGGTCGAACAATCTCTGGCAGAACTCAATCATCTATTTGAAAGCATAAGCGATACGAATAACAGGGAATTCCAATTTATAAAACATTGCAATAGAGAGTTGGAACAAATGCTGGAATATAATAGCAATAATAGACTCCGGGATAAATTTATGGCTGAGAATACCGAATGGATCTATAATTTTGAGAATAAAGATAAAGCAATACTTTGGGCGCATAATATGCATATCGCTAATAGTCCAAGTAGATTGACGCCCTCCGGATCCCATTTGAAAAATGAATTTGGAGAAAAATATTACTCCTTTGGATTTGGCTTTTTCAGTGGAAATTTAAGGGCTTTTAGCAATAAATCTCAAAAATATGAAACTTATAAAATTCCACCTGTTTCTATTGAAAAGAGTGCCGATAAAATCTTTAACCAGTGCACCGCTTCAAATTTTATTCTTGATCTTAAATCCGCATCAACAAATGACAAGATAAATGACTTCCTGAATACTGAACTATATACGCGCTGCATTGGGGCCTACTATTCTCCTGAAAATAATAAAAACAGAAATTATTGTTTTGCAAGGTTAAACAGTATCTATGACGGAATCATTTTTTTCAGAAGTACGAATCCATCCGAAGCAATTAAACAGAAAAATAAACAATAGCATTCAAACCGGACGGTTTTATTTTCCATGACATAATGCATGTAAATCAATATATTATTACTATGCCTAAATTTTAACCTGTATTAATAATCACAACCGGATGAAATATACGAACAAACTCTTAAACCTATGTTTACGCATTTCTTTACGTTTTGAGCGGTTTACATCCAAAGCAGAAATATACGCCACAGTTGCGTATTCACAATCGTTAGCAAACATAATAAAGCCGAGCAACTATGACATTTTTACCGCTAATGATTTTTAGTTTATTATTCAGCCTTTATGGAATAATAGCAAAAAGATTGAAATGGATTTATTGGTTAAACTCAATGAATAATGTTATTCCCGCTGAAAGACGAGCAAAAATCGACTGGGAAGGGTATTCCAACGTAATGGGGAATATAATTTCAATTACTGGATTTATATTAGTTTTAGGCTGGATTTTGTTTAAGGAATTTGTAGTAATTAAATATTTCCCAATTGTATTATTGCCAGTCTTCATTTTAATGTTTTGGGGACAATATGTATATTCGTATCGAAGATTTGATAAGCAATTATATTCGGATTTACAAAGAGAAAAAATAAGAATAAAGACATTGGAATATTATAATCTTGACTTTGTTTTTACCGCAATGACAATTATACTTGTTGGATTAAAAGTTTTGATTATAAAATAATTACGTTTGTTAACACAGTGTATCATGCGGGTTTCAGAGCAATTTGCAAGTTCAGAGCTCGCTGGCAAGGACATTATTTCTGTGGAAATAATGTCCTTGCGTTTTTGGCGCAATCATGATTCAAAACTGAATGGACCTTGCCTTTTTGGCGCAAGCATGATTTAAAACTGAATGGACCTTGCCTTTATGGCGCAAGTAGGATTTAAAACTGAATGGACCTTGCCTTTATGGCGCAAGTAGGATTTAAAACTGAATGGACCTTGCCTTTTTGGCGCAAGCATGATTCAAAATTGAATGGACCTTGCCTTTTTGGCGCAGGCATGATTTAAAACTGAATGGACCGTGCGTCATTGATTCAAACCTTCTGTTTTAGTCCGTTTT
>Ga0209430_1001052_pt1 | contig 22162 bp, 21 predicted proteins | sample BarGraIncub1133A_FD_184504 | JGI IMG/M metagenome (GOLD analysis project Ga0209430, IMG submission 184504) | Arctic peat soil microbial communities from Barrow, Alaska - Barrow Graham LP Incubations 11-33A (SPAdes) (version 2) | ecosystem: Environmental > Terrestrial > Soil > Wetlands > Peat... | reverse complement strand
GCCGGAGTATAGAAAAGAAACAAATGGCATTAACACCTATCATTTTATTAATGAACTTTCTAAAAAATCCAGTGAAAAAAGCATTTTCGTGGTTGATACCGGGTCATGTTTTCATGTTCATGCACAAGCATTCAAAGTTAAATATGGACAAAGGCATATCATCACAGGAGGCCTTTCAACAATGGGATATTCACCAGCTGCCAACGGGGTTGCTGCGGCAGCCGAAGGCAACGATGTGTATTGTATAACCGGTGATGGATCATTTCAATTTAATATCCAGGAATTACAAACAATCGTACAAAACGATTTACCAGTAAAAATTATTGTTTTCAACAATAATGGCTATCTTTTAATACGTTTAACCCAAAATAATTTTCTTCAAAGTCGATATATGGGTATTGATAAAGCTTCAGGTGTTAGTTTTCCCGACTTAAAAAAAATCTCCAAAGCGTATGGAATTGATTATTTACGTGTTTCTAAAATAAATGGACTGGACAATAAATTAGATAAATTAATTGACCAAAAAGGCCCAATGATTTGTGAGGTAATTTGCCCATCAGATCAATTATTGATACCGCGTGTTGCTTCAAAACAAAACGAAGATGGTTCAATGGTTTCTATGCCATTCGATGATATGTTTCCTTTCTTACCGAGAGAAGAATATAAAAGAAATACTCTAAATGATTAATTAACTAACTATAGAGTAATGATGCATTCAAAATTAAAAGTTGCAATACTTGGAACTGGAAATATTGGAACTGATCTACTAATTAAGATCATGAGATCCGAATTGCTGCAGTGCACTGCTTTTGTTGGTAGAAATTTACTTTCAAAAGGAATGTCAAAAGCGATTAACTTAGGAGTAAAGGTTTCCGATCAGAGCATTGATTTTCTTAAAAATAATCCCGAATTATATGATCTGGTATTTGATGCAACCACAGCTCAACAACATGTAATTCATGCTGAAATATTTAAAGTATTAGGTAAAATTGCAATTGATTTAACACCAGCAAAAGTTGGTATACTATGCGTGCCTTCAGTCAATTTATCAGAAGCTTTAAGAGTTGGCAATATCAATACTATAACTTGTGGAGGACAAGCATCAATACCTTTGGCCTATATTTTAGGACAAATTCACCCGAATATCGAATATATTGAAGTTGTTTCTGCAATTTCCTCAAAAAGCGCAGGTCCAGGCACCAGAGCAAATCTTGATGAATATGTTGAGACAACAGAGGCAGGGATAAAGTATTTTTCAAAATGTCAAAAATCAAAAGTGATGCTGATATTAAATCCTGCTATTCCTTGTATTGATATGCAAACTACCATTCAAGCGATTATTAAAAATCCGGATATGGATCGGATCAATCTTGAAATAAATAAAATGGTTGGCAATATTCAAAAGTATGTGCCCGGATATCGATTGCTTGTACCCCCTACTTATGAAGGAGGCAGGTTGATAATGACAGTTAAAATAAAAGGTGTAGGCGATTATTTGCCAAGTTACGCAGGAAATCTCGACATCATTAATTGTGCAGCTATAGCTATAGCAGAAGAATTTTCTAGAAAAAAATAATTTAATTATTTACGTTTATGAATAAGATTCATATACATGATGTGTCATTAAGGGACGGATCTCATGCCATATCGCATCAACTAACAAAAGAGCAAATAGTCGCTTATTGCACTGCAGCCAATAATGCCGGAATTGCTACAATGGAAGTGGGACACGGCAATGGATTGGGAGCTTCATCCATTCAGGTTGGATTAAGTAAGTTGACAGATGAGGAAATGATTACTACTGCGAAAAAAAGCTTAACATCCACCAAACTGGCCATACACGTGATGCCTGGTTTTGCGACTATAAATAAAGATCTTCGAAATGCCTTTGATTGGGGAGTTGAATTAGTCAGGGTGGCATGTCATTGCACCGAGGCAGATATTACAGAACGACACATCTCATTTGCTCGTGAAAGAGGGAAAGAGGCAATTGGTGCTCTTATGATGACGCATATGGCTTCCAAAGAAACGCTACTGGAAGAGGCACTAAAAATGCAAACATATGGAGCCGAAGGAGTTGTACTTTATGATTCTGCTGGAGCATATCTTCCCTTTGATGTTCATGAAAAAATTAGTTTTCTCGTACCAAACCTTAACATACCTGTCGGATTTCATGCTCATAATAATTTGGGTATGGCCATTGCGAATTCACTTGTAGCTATCGAATCAGGAGCACAAATAATTGATGGGGCAATTCGGGGATTTGGAGCAGGTGCGGGAAATGCTCAATTAGAAGTCTTAGTTGCTGTATTGCAAAAATTGGGATACGAAACGGGCATTTCATTATATAAAATTCTGGATGCCGCTGAAATTGCTCAGGAGAAGCTAATTAAAGAATTACCTACAATTAATAATCTAAGTATCATCAGTGGACTTTCAGGAGTTTTTTCCGGATTTTCAAAACATGTTGCCAGAATTGCTAAGGAGAACGATCTTGACGCTAGAGATATCTTTATAGAATTAGGTAAAAGAAAAGTTGTCGCAGGTCAGGAAGATTTGATCGTTGAGGTTGCCATTGAACTGAAAAAAAATAAAATCAACAACTTAAAGCATTAAAAATGGATAAGAAGCAAGTAGATTTTCTTAAAAAGGATTGTGCGGATGCGGCTTCATGGTCATTAGAAATTTTAGGGGAACTTAAAAATCAAAAAATACTTGTAGCGGGAGGTACTGGATTTTTAGGTTCATGGATTGCTGAATTTATAGCTTATTTAAACGACAATCATCAGTTCAACACTTCCTTGGTAATTCTTGCAAGAAATACCGATTCTTTTAAAGATGAAAAGAAACACCTTGCAACCCGTAGTGATATTCAGTTCATCTCCAAAGATATTCGAAACATCAATGAGCTTCCGGAGGATATCTCCTATATCATACATGCAGCAGCTTCTCCTGATAACAGAAACCACGTTTCTAATCCCATTGAAACGATTTCAACTATAACAAAAGGGACAGATAATTTGATTGATTCAGCGTTTAAACTACCGGATTTAAAGAAGTTCCTATATATCAGTTCCGGACAGGTTTACGGCAAGAGTATAATGAAAAAAGAATTAATATCAGAATCCGATTTTGGTTCCTTTGATTGTAACAAAGTAACAGCTGTTTACCCGGAGGCTAAAAGACTGGCAGAAGCAACTTGCTGTGCATATTCGAGTCAATACAAGCTACCCATTGTCATTGCAAGACCATTTTCGTTTATCGGTCCCTACCAATTGCTATCAAAACCTTGGGCGATTAACAATTTCATTAACGACGCTTTAAACAATAAAATCATCCGAATTATTGGAAGTGGAGATCCAAAAAGATCATATATGTATCCTGCAGATTTAGTAGTCTGGATTTTAAAAATTTTGATTAGCGGGAAAAATAATTCAGCTTACAATGTTGGTAGTCCACATGGCATAAGTCTAAAAGATCTAGCAAATAAAATTGTTGACATCGCTCAAACAAAAATTGCTATAGACATCAAGTTTAACAATCAAGATTTATCGCGCTATGTTCCTGATATCTCTTTCTGCGAGAGGGATCTTGGACTGAAGATAAATTACAATTTTGACGATACCATCAGAAGATCAATCGCATGGTTTAAATTGTTAAGCTAAATATATTTAATGCAATTAAACCTATCTGGAATCAGTTTTTTGAGGAAGATAGGATAATGAAAAAAAATGAAAACTAAAATCGCTATTTTTGGTGCAACAAGTCACATAGCAAAGGGATTATTATTCTCTTTCAAGGACGATGAATCAATCGAACTTCATTGTTATTCCAGAAATTTTGAAAAAATTATAAGCTTCACAAAGTTTATTGGTTATTCAAATCCTATTCTAAAGACATTTCCTGAGTTTATTGATGATCGCCTTGATGTAATTATTAATTGTATTGGAATAACATTCCTTTCATTTGCAAATACATATAATGAAAACGTTTTTGAATTGACAGAATATTTTGACAACAGAATAATAGATTACATCAGAAAAAATAGCAAAACCACATATATTAATTTTAGCTCCGGTGCTGTCTATGGCACATCATTCGATCAACCATCTACAAACAATACCAAATCATGCATTGATATTAACAATATCCTTCATGAGGACTATTACAGAATCGCAAAACTCAATTCAGAAGCGAAACATCGTTCATTGAATCATTACAATATCATTGACTTAAGGATTTTTGGATATTATAGTAGGTTTATTGATTTAACAAAAAACTACTTAATGACTGATATCATATCCAGTATAAAGGAGAAGAAAACGCTAAAAACAAGTCCAACTAACATTATTCGCGACTACATTCACCCAATTGATCTATCTAATCTAGTAAAAGATTGTTTCGAAACAAAAAAAATTAATGAAGCGTTGGATGTAAAAAGCAAAAAGCCAATTAGCAAAATAGAAATTTTGAAATTCTTTAAAGAAAATCATGGACTTAAATTTGAGATATTAGAAAATTATAGAGGTCGATCGATAACAGGAGAAAAATTGAATTACTACTCAGAAAATAAGAATACAGAGTCACTAAAATTCGAGGCTAAGTATACTTCTATTGATTGTATCATAAATGAAACCAAAGAATTGTTTAAATTATTCCCTTAGACTGAGGTAATTGAATTCTATTTTTGTATACTCTCAAATTGGATTCCGGAAAATGGGAATAATGCCAGAATTAAATCAATAATTGAATATTCAATTGAATATTCAATTGAATATTCAATTTAAATAAACTCGTCAAATTACTATGAAATTAATTAGTGTAGTCACTCCTTGTTATAATGAAGAGCAAAATGTTGAAAGACTTTATCAAACGATAAAAGAAATTTTTTTAGGGCTACCAGAATACAATTATGAACACATATTTATCGACAATTCCTCTATTGATGGAACTGTTGAAATTCTTAAAAGATTAGCACTTTTTGATCAACGTTTAAAAATAATCGTTAACGTTCGTAATTTCGGTCACATTCGTTCTCCATATTATGGAATGCTTCAAAGTAAAGGAGATGCTGTAATTTCAGTTGTTGCGGATTTGCAAGATCCACCGTCCATGATAATAGATTTTGTTGATAAATGGGAAAAAGGTTATAAAATTGTAGTTGGTACAAAGACAAAAAGTAAAGAGAATAAATTAATGTATAGATTCAGAAAATTGTATTATAATACAATTTCTAAGATATCTGAGACAGACCAGATTAAAAATTTCACAGGATTTGGCCTATATGACAGACAGTTTATCGAAATACTTCGTAGTCTTGATGAGCCATATCCCTATTTCCGAGGTTTAATTACAGAATTAGGCTTTAGCAGAATAGAAATCCCATATACACAACCAAAAAGAGAGAGAGGAAAGACAAAAAACAATTTCTACACTTTGTATGATATTGCAATGCTTGGATTTGTCAGCTATTCAAAATTACCTTTACGACTGGCAAGCTTTATTGGGTTCGGAGTATCGCTTTTTAGTTTCATAATTGCATTGATTTATCTGGTTTATAAACTTATTGACTGGAATAATTTCTCCGTTGGTATTGCGCCATTAGTAATCGGAATATTTTTCTTTGGCGGTGTGCAATTGTTTTTTCTTGGAATTATTGGCGAATATATTGGTGCTATATTCACCCAGGTTAAAAAACGTCCTCTTGTAATCGAAAAGGAACGAATTAATTTTGAGGATTATTAATAAGCAAAATCCCAATTTAAATAAATGCACATATTTCCTAAGATCATTAATAGGTTCCAACAAAATAAACTTTTGCGTTTTTTTTTCGTGAGTGGACTAAATACTTTTTTCGGATATGGATTATTTGCCATTCTGGTTTTTATTGGACTAGTTTACCCTATTGCTTTACTGGTTGCAACAATTGCAGGAATCCTATTTAATTTTAAAACTATCGGCATTATTGTATTTAAAAACCATGACAATTTATTAATATTCAGATTTTTTGGCGTTTATGGCATAACTTATTTATTTAACCTTGGAGGCTTGGCATTATTAAAATATTTTGAAATTAATATATATATGGCTGGCGCCTTATTATTAATACCTGTAGGATTATTGGCCTTTCTATTAAATAAATTATTTGTTTTTAACTAGAACTCAAAAGTGATTGAAACTTTGCAAAAAAGAATGAAGAATATAACTGCTCATCCCTTGTCAGTAGTTATAATTCTATATACAGTGGCTAATCTATTTATGCTGCTAAATAATGGATGGTATTGGGATGATTGGTGTTTATCTAGTCCTGAAGGAATTAAGGATATTTGTGCAGGAGTCGGAATTCCATTTATGGCACCGATCCATTCATGGTTAATTAATTTGACTGCTTACCCTGCACTATTATACCATATTATGACAGGTGTAATTGAAATATTGGGAATTGTATTGTTTTACAAGTGTCTATTAATGCTAAATGTAAATAAATCGCATACATTTCTAATGGCACTATTTTTTTCTATATTACCATATAACCAGGCTAAAATGACTATGGCTTGTTTTATGTATACTATTGGATTCGTATTTTTTCTATTAGCGGTATATTTATTCATTAGCTTTATCAGAAATAATAATTTCATATTAAGAATAATTTCATTAGTTTTTTTCTTTGGATCTTTTATGTTTTTACCCTCCACACTTGTATTGGCATTGGCATTTTTATTATTCATAGCTATAATTTGTCAAAAACAAGAGGTCGAATTTAAACTATCCTATTTCAAATTAATAATACAAAGACTGATTAACTGGGCTGATTTTATACTTTTACCTTTTATTTTTTGGATTTTCAGAGCTTTCTTTCTAAAACCAACTGGTATTTATCTTACAGATGGTTATAGAGAATTCTCTTTAATTTCAATTTTATTAACACCGATCAACTTAATTGTAACGTTTATTCAAAATTTCATAGGTCTAGGAGCTATGAATAATCCATCAAATATTTCTGTAATTTATGCTTTGTTATTTCTGATTGTATTTATTGCAATTTTTGTTGTTTTAACAAAGCACAAAATAGAACGACAATTTACGAATAATCAATTTCAATTTATTGGATTATATTTCTTTTTTGCAGGAGCTTTTGCATATGCAATGTTAGGTTTATCACCGTTATTTGATGGATTTAATTCACGCCATCAAATTCTTCTTAAATTTGGATCTACATTTATAATATTCTATCTGGTTTGTTTGATCCGTTCGGAAAGGGCTCAAAGGTTAACTATTGCGACAATCATCTCTTTATTCATAGTTTCTAATATTAGCTATCAACTTCAATTTCAAAAAAGCTGGTTTAAGCAAATGGCACTGGAAAAAGCATTTCCACTTGAAAAGTCTCTAAGCGAAGGCGTTAATATTATTATTATAGATAATACAAAAGAATACAATGAGTTTAATGGAGAATATGCATTTTATTGTTATACAGGTATATTAATGAATGCTTTTGGAACTCAAACTCGATTTGCTCTTGATTCAAAAGAACTAAATGCAATTGCTCAAATTAAACCTCAGGATTTAGTTGAAAATTCTTTCTATAATATGAAAGATTGTAAAAATATTAAGTCATTTAATTATTGGATGATTATTGACAAAGGTAGTATTGAATTATCAAATAAACAAAATTTGATAATGCTCTACCAATATTATTTCGAAAAATTGAAATTTGCCAATACTCTGAATAATATTATATCGTTGAATATTTTGCCATATAACAAGAAAAATTTATAAAGCACTTAGATAAATAATGTGATGCATCATTTATTGATACTACACGGGAATAATTATTGAGTTAGTCATTGAATCAATTCAATAACATTGTTCGCCTAAAATATATTAACAATTATGCACAAATATATATCTCTACTATATCCTCATTATTAATTTAATGCTGAAAATACATAACTATATTTTACTGCAAGATGATCAATTTTAAAACCTCAGGTAAGCGCGTGCTTGTAACCGGAGCTGATGGTTTTATCGGTTCACACCTGACAGAGGCTTTACTGGCTAAAGGATACAGCGTCAAAGCATTTTCTCAATACAATTCCTTTAATTATTGGGGCTGGCTTGAAGAAATTCCAGACAACGAAAACCTTCAGGTAGTCTCTGGCGATATAAGGGATCCACATTTCTGCAAGGAAATTACAAAAGGGATTGATCTTATTTTTCATTGCAGCACTTATAGCAATTCCATACTCCTATGTAGCGCCCGATGCCTATGTTGAAACGAATGTAAAAGGTACGCTCAATATCTGCCAGGCAGCTAAAGAGAATGGAAACATCAGGGTGATCCATACCTCTACTTCCGAAGTCTATGGTACTGCACAATATGTACCAATTGATGAAAAGCACCCAAAGCAACCACAATCGCCTTATTCAGCCTCAAAAATAGGGGCCGACGCAATGGCATTGAGCTTCTTCAATGCATTTGAATTGCCTGTATCGATTGCCCGACCATTTAATACTTATGGACCAAGACAATCAGCACGGGCAATTATCCCAACAATTATTTCTCAAATCGCCAATGGGATTAAAGAAATAAAAATGGGTGATCTTACCCCTACCAGGGATTTCAATTACGTAGTAGACACCTGTAAAGGGTTTATTGCTATTGCAGAGAATGATTCAACGATTGGAAAAGAGATTAATATCGCTTCCAATTCTGAAATATCCATGGGAGATACCTTAAATCAGATCAAAGAAATTATGCAAAGTGATGTAAAGTTTATTTTAGACGAACAACGCATTAGGCCTGCTGGATCTGAAGTATTCAGACTTTGGGGAGACAACACATTAATCAGAAAGTTAACAGGATTCGAACCTCAATTCGATATTCGTAAGGGATTGGAAATTACATGCGACTGGTTCACCAAATCAGGTAATTTAAGCAAATACAAAGTCAACATATACAACGTTTAATAATGGCCAAATATCAATTTGTAATCGATAAAATAAGGGATCTTTTTCACAAACCCGAAGGTCCGATTTACCTTCACGAGCCCTTATTTATTGGCAACGAAAAGAAATACCTTGAAGAGTGTATTGATTCAACCTACGTTTCAAGCGTCGGTAAATTTGTTGACCTTTTCGAGCAAAAAATAGCAGAATATACGGGTGTTAAGAAAGCCGTTGTCTGCGTAAGCGGTACGAATGCCTTGCACATGGCTTTGATATTAGTCGGCGTTAAACAATACGATGAAGTAATCACCCAGCCACTTACATTTATTGCGACAGCCAATGCAATCAGCTATTGTGGTGCAACTCCTGTGTTCGTAGATGTTGACAAGGACACGATGGGGTTAAGCCCTAAATCACTCGAAACATTTCTCTCCACAGAAACAGAGATGAAAGATGATGGATGTTACAACAAAACAACCGGAAAGCGAATAAAAGCCTGCGTTCCCATGCATACATTTGGTCATCCTTGCCGGATTGATAAGATTGCAGTAATATGTAATAAACATAAGATAGAACTCATTGAAGATGCGGCCGAAAGCCTTGGGAGTTATTACAAGGGACAACATACAGGTACATTTGGTAAAATAGGTGTCCTCAGTTTCAATGGCAACAAAACCATTACTACCGGAGGGGGAGGAATGCTATTATTCAACGACGAAAATTTAGCCACTGAAGCCAAGCATTTAACTACTCAGGCAAAAGTTCCCCATCCCTGGAAATTTGTCCATGATGAAATAGGTTACAACTATCGAATGCCAAATATTAATGCTGCGCTAGGAGTGGCTCAATTAGAAAGTCTCAACTTATATCTTGAAAAAAAGCGCTTATTGGCAACAGCTTATAATGATTTTTTCCAGGATAAGAAGATTAGTTTTTTTCATGAACCCGATTATTGCATCTCCAATTACTGGTTAAATGTTCTCCTATTTGAATCTGTTGAAGAACGAAATCGGTTTTTAACCGAATCAAATAGCAAGGGAGTAATGACCCGTCCAGTCTGGGAACTAATGAATAAATTACCAATGTTTGAAAAATGTCAGTGCGGTGATTTATCAAATTCAGAATGGCTTGCCGACAGTATTGTCAATATTCCAAGTAGTGTAATTTTAGGAATAAAATGAAACGAGCTATGAGCAATTTTTCCCAAACAGGAGGACGATTACCAATGGCGAGTTCCATGTGGAAATTAAAAAACAAAATATAAACTCTTGAAATAGCCATGATTGAGAAATCACAAATCGGAATGAATATTTACTTATGGCTTTTCCATACGACCATTAAAAAACAAATTATATACGTATGAAACCAATTATCTTGATTGGTGGCGGCGGACATTGCATCTCCTGCATTGATGTAGTGGAGCAAACTGGTTTGTATCAAATAATAGGCATTCTTGATTTACCTGAAAAATTTGGGCAGGAGGTATTAAACTACTCGGTTATTGGAACAGAAAATGAACTGGAAAAATTTTTACCTGAATGTTCTGATTTCCTGATTACTGTCGGGCAGATAAAATCTTCAGAATTACGGGAAATCATATTTCATAAGGTGATTAAAGCAGGTGGAAATTTACCAGTTATTATCAGTCCATTCGCTTTTGTAAGCCCAAATGCAAGAATTGAAGAAGGTACTGTAATTATGCACCATGCTCTGGTAAATTCAGGTGCCATTGTTGGTAAAGGATGTATATTAAATACAAAATCATTGATCGAGCACGAGGCGGAAATTGGAAATTTCTGTCATATTTCCACCGCCTCTATTATTAATGGACAAGCTGTAGTAGGAGATTCTTGCTTTATAGGAAGCAATACAGTAGTTTCAAACAATACTCATATTACTGCTAATACTAATATTGCAGCCGGTTCTCAGGTTTTGAGGAATATTGACCACTCGGGTACCTATATTGGTTATCCTTTAAGAAAAATCAGGTAAGATGCACACAATCATTATAGCAGAAGCTGGCGTAAATCATAATGGGAACTTCGAGTTGGCAAAACAATTGGTAGAAGCAGCGGCCAAAGCTGGTGCCGACTATGTCAAGTTCCAAACTTTCAGAGCCAGTAAAATTGTCAGCAAAAATGCAATAAAAGCGAACTATCAGAATAAGAATATCAATGATGGCGATGATTCACAATATGCGATGCTTAAGCATTTGGAAATGCCCGAGGATTGGCATTCTAAACTGATAGAATATGCTGATAAAAATAATATAAAATTTCTTTCAACAGGTTTTGATGAAGAAAGCATTGATTTACTTGATCGTTTAGGTTCGCCATTCTTCAAAATACCATCCGGAGAAATCACCAATAAACCCTTTCTGCAGCACATTGCGAGAAAAGGAAAACCAGTCATACTTTCAACCGGTATGGCTAACATGGAAGAGATAAAAGCAGCTCTGAAGCTGCTAATAGACAATGGAGTTCCAAAAAACGAAATAACTGTTCTGCATTGTAATACGGAATATCCGACCCCAATGGAGGATGTCAATCTCAGGGCTATGATCACACTAAAAAATACACTGGGAATAAAAGTTGGATATTCTGACCATACACAAGGGATAGAAGTGCCTATTGCGGCAGTTGCATTGGGAGCAAGTATGATTGAAAAGCATTTTACATTGGATCGTAGTTTGCCCGGTCCCGACCATAAAGCATCTTTAGAACCGGAAGAATTGAAAGCGATGGTTAATGCCATTCGGAATATTGAAAAAGCTGTAGGTGGTTCAGGAATAAAAGAACCAAGTCCCAGCGAACATAAAAATATTGTAGTCGCCCGAAAAAGCATAGTAGCTAATAGCTCCATAAAAAGAGGTGAATTGTTTACAGCACAAAACTTATCGGTTAAACGACCAGGAAACGGGATCAGCCCAATGTTGTGGGATGAAATTGTAGGTTTAACTGCAATTAAGGATTTTGAACCGGATGATTTAATTGTAATTTGAATTTTAAAATGAAGCGAATTGCAATTTTAACAAGTTCTCGTGCTGACTATGGCATCTACCTCCCACTGCTAAATGCATTGAAAGACGATCCCTACTTTGATTTAAAAATTATTGCATTCGGGACGCACCTCTCCCCTTTTCATGGATATACTTTAAACCAGATTATCAAAGACAGATTTGAAGTTCCTTACCAGATCGAATCTATGCTCGCCGGTGATTCGCCCAATGCGATTTCAACCGCCATGGCACTTACTGCCTTGAAATTTGCAGACTTCTGGAGAGACCATCAGCACGATTTTGATTTGGTTTTTTGTTTAGGAGACCGTTACGAAATGTTTGCAGCTATTTCATCTGGCATTCCTTTTAATATTCGATTCGCTCATCTTCATGGGGGTGAAAGAACATTAGGCGCTATTGACAATATTTTTCGTCATGCAATTTCGCTGGCCAGTAAATATCACTTTGTTTCATGCGAAGCACACGCCAAACGCGTTTCAGAATTGAATGAATCGGATAAAAACATTTTTAATATAGGTTCACTGAGCCTGGACAATCTTAAAACGCTTCAAACATTTAGCAAAGAAGAGTTTTTTACGCGTTTTGGCGTTGATTTAAATCCACCAACCATATTGGTAACAGTTCATCCGGAAACAGTTTCACCTGAGGAAAATTCTGCTTATGCAGCTGAATTGGCAAAAACTTTACTGGGGTTAGAGAATTATCAGGTATTGATAACACTACCAAATGCGGATACGAATGGTTCAGTAATCCGCAGCCGGTTTATGCAGCTTCCTGCTGAATCTAATCAAAGGATCAGTTGTTTTGAGAATCTGGGATCACAAGGATATTTCACGGCAATGAAGTATTGTGCGTTTCTGTTAGGCAATACTTCAAGTGGTATCATCGAGGCAGCCTCTTTCCGTAAATGGGTGATCAATCTGGGTAACCGCCAGAAGGGGCGCCAACAGAGTGAGAATTCCATAAATATTCCTTTTAAAGAGGAGAAAATCCTCCAAATGATCAATAAAATTGAACTATGTCCCGATTATCTGGGAACAAATGTTTATTTCAAAGAGGATGTTGCGAATAACATCCTGACAATCCTTAAGGAGCAATTATGAAGGACTTTACCAAGTATACGATTAACAAAAAGGCAAGTTGCTTAGATGCACTTAAAAAACTTGATTTAGAGAAATCCAACCAAACCCTTTTTGTCTTGGACGAGGATGAAAGATTAATCGGCACAGTAACTGATGGTGATATACGGCGTGGATTGATCAAAGGTTTAGGTATTGAAACACCTGTCATTCAGTTTAGCTATCCAAAATTTAATTTTATCAATGGCGAAATTAATGTTTCGGTTATTCGAAAACTAAAAAAAGAGGGAATAAAAGTATTGCCCAAGTTGAATGTCGTCGGGCAAATTGAAAAGGTTTATGACCTGGCGCGCCTGCACTCCATTCTACCACTTCATGCTGTAGTCATGGCTGGTGGTCGCGGAGAACGACTACGTCCGTTAACAGATCGTACCCCAAAACCTATGTTGCCATTGGGAAACAAGCCCATTATCGAACACAACATCGATCGCTTGATTTCCTTTGGTATCGAAACAATTACGATTTCAGTTCGCTATCTCTCCGATCAAATAATTAATCATTTTGGAGATGGCGATGCAAAAGGGATATCGATAAATTACATCGAGGAGGATGCACCATTAGGTACTATCGGATGCTTATCGTTGATCAAAAATATCAGTCACAAGACTGTTCTGGTTTTAAATTCTGATGTTTTCACGAGCATCGATTTCGAGGATTTTTACCTGGCCTTTGAAGATGCAAATGCTGATATGGCCGTCGCCTCCATCCCATATACAGTTGATATTCCCTACGCAATTATGGAATTAAATGATAACTGTATCACTAGTTTTAAAGAAAAACCCAAAAATACCTATTATGCCAATGCAGGTATTTATTTGATAAAAAAAGAAAATTTGGAGTTGATACCAAAAAAAACTTTTTTCAATGCAACTGACTTAATGGATGCCATCATGGCAAATAATGGCAAATTGATTCATAGTCCCATTACAGGATACTGGATCGATATTGGGAAACACGATGATTACAATAAAGCGCAAGAAATTATTAAACACCTAAAAAATGTATAACAATAAGAGAATATTGGCAATCATACCAGCGCGCGGTGGAAGCAAGGGTCTACCGGAAAAAAACATAAAACACTTACGAGGTAGACCACTGATCGGTTACACAATTGAACAAGCGAAAACAAGTAAATATATTGATGAAATTTTCGTTTCAACCGATAGTAAAATGATCGCGAATACAGCTAAAGAATTTGGAATTATTGTTCCTTTTTTAAGACCAACTGAGTTGGCTAAAGACACCTCGTCTTCGATGGATGTTGTCGAACACGTTTTGTCATACTTTGAAAATAGAAATACTTTCTTTGATTATATTGTTTTATTAGAGCCGACATCTCCTTTAAGAAAAAAAGATGATATTGACAATGCAATTCAACTGGCAGTTTCAAACGAATCAGCTGATGGAATTATAAGTCTTGGCGAAGTTCACATGGAACATCCAATGATTGTTAAAAAAGTGAATGAAAATGGGAATATAATGTCCTACATTGACGATGTAAAAAAAATTTCGCAGAGACAACAAGCCGATAAAGCCTATTTCCCTTATGGCGTTATCTATATGATCAAAACAAAAGTATTTAAACGGGAAAAGTCATTTTACACGAACAATATTTTGCCTTATTTCATAGAAAGATGGCAAAATTATGAAGTAGACGACATATTTGATTTTATTGCAATAGAAGCTATTTTAAATAAAATTCAGGAGAAACAATTATGAAATTTTTAGTAATTGGACTTGGTTCAATGGGAAAAAGACGGGTCAGATGTCTTCAGGCACTCGGTTATACAAACATCATAGGATTTGACCTCCGGGAAGATAGAAGAAATGAAGCCCATGAAAAATACGCAATTGAAACAACTCAAACGCTTAAAGATATTTCATTATCAAATTTTGACGCCTTCATTATTTCCACACCACCAGATCAGCATACACCTTTTGCAAAGGTGGCGATTGATCATGGAAAGCCAGCATTTATTGAAGCCAGTGTAATTTTGGAAGATGTTAGGGAGATAAAATCATATAACAAGAATAACACACTTCTGGCACCTTCCTGCACATTACGTTTCCATCCAATGATAAAAGATATTACTTCAATCATTAAAGGTGGTAAATACGGAAAAGTAACCAATTTCTCCTATCATTCAGGTCAATATCTCCCTGACTGGCATCCATGGGAAAATGTATCAGACTTTTACGTTTCAAACAGAGCAACCGGTGGAGGGCGCGAAATAGTTCCCTTCGAGTTGACCTGGATTGTTGATACAATTGGGTGGCCAATTGATGCCAAAGGCATATTTGAAAAGACTATTGATTTTGGTTCAAACATCGAGGATAGCTATGCGTTTGTTCTTAAGTATAATGGAATGGTTGGCAGCGTTATTGTCGATGTTGCTGCCCGGTACGCTACCCGTTCGCTGATCATTAACATGGAATTAGGTCAGATTCAATGGCGTTGGGATGAAAATTGCTTTAAACTGTACGAAGTTGAATCGAACCGGTGGATTAAATATAATCAACCTGAAGTTTCGGCTGCGGCCGGCTATAATAAAAACATTGGAGAAGGTATGTACATTGAAGAGATAAGTAGCTTCATAAAAAGTATTGAATCAACTTCGTACAATTTTCCGAATTCAATTGATGATGATATTAAAGTTTTAGAAATTTTAAACAAAATTGAACAATCAGATGGAGGGTTTTAACATGAAATGCGCCATATCAGAATCTCTCGCACATGTGGTAAGATTATTGGCGAGTTCCTTCTGAAAATTAAAAATAAATTATAAAAAGATGAATTATAAAAAGATGAATTATAGTGAAAGATTGAACAATGTGATCCCAGGTGGTGCTCACACTTATAGTCGTGGTGATGATCAATATCCTAGTAATGCGCCACAATTATTTAAACGGGGTGAGGGGGCCTATTTGTATACTCCTGAAGGCGAAAAATTTCTGGATTACGGAATGGCTCTAAGAGCTGTAACTCTTGGTTATGGACAAAAAGAGGTTGCAGACGCGGCTGTCGATGAAATTTTTAATGGAAACAACTTAACCCGTGCTTCGTTGATCGAACTTCAGGCGGCTGAGCTCTTGGTTGATCTGATTCCTTCAGTAGATATGGTTAAGTTTGCAAAAAATGGTTCGAATGTAACAACAGCGGCGGTGAAAATCGCCCGGGCTTATACCGGTAGAAAATATATTGTGCGCTGTGCCGAGCATCCATTTTTTTCATTTGATGATTGGTTTATTGGTGATACTCCGTTAAAAAAAGGGATCCCAGAAGAATTTTATAAGCTAACTTTAAACTTTCATTATAACGATGCAAATTCCTTGGCTGCATTATTTGATAAATACCCAGACCAAATTGCCGGAGTAATACTCGAACCTGCAGCCTCAGATCATCCGCATGAAGATTTCTTGCCAAAAGTGAAAGAACTATGCCACGAAAACGGTGCACTTTTTATTCTCGATGAAATGATCACCGGTTTTAGATGGCATTTGCAGGGGGCACAAGTATATTATAATATAGAACCAGATCTTTGCACTTTCGGAAAGGGAATGGCCAATGGATTCTCAGTTTGCGCACTGGCAGGTAAAAGAGAATTTATGAAAATAGGTGGTATTAAAGAAGAAGGAGCTGAACGAGTTTTCTTAACATCAACCACTCATGGGGCAGAAATGTGCGGCTTAGGAGCATTTGTAAAAACGGTAGAATTCTATAAAGAAAACAATGTAGTCGATCACCTTTGGTCGTATGGAGAAAAATTGATCACAGGGATGAATAATATTGCGAAAGAATTAGGAATTCAAGCCTATTTTGAAGCAACAGGTGTTCCTTGTTCACCAAACTATGCGACGAAAGATATGACAGGAAATACATCTTTGCCCTTTCGTACATTGTTTTCGCAGGAACTGATTAAAAATGGAGTTCTGATGCCTTGGATTGCATTATCTTATGCGCATCAAGATAAAGAATTGGATTTTACTTTAAATGCCGTAAAAAACGCATTAACGGTATACGCTAAAGCACTTGAAGAAGGAGTAAATAAATACCTTATTGGTCCTGCAATAAAACCCGTTTTCAGAACTTTTAATTAATATATCATGAAGATTGCGTTAGTATCGCTTAATCAGGTATGGGAAGATAAATTAGCAAATCAGCTAAAATGTCAAAACTATATCGAACAAGCCACTAAATTTAAAGCAGAATTGATTATATTCCCTGAAATGACCTTGACCGGATTCTCAATGAATACTAAATTGATTGGAGAAAAACCGGATGAATCAGACACAATTAAGTTTTTCAGCCAACAGGCGAGGCAGAATAATCTTTCAATTGCATTTGGAGTCGTTTTAAAAAAAGATGATAAAGCAACCAATAACCTGGTAGTTATAACTAAAGTTGGTAATATTCTATCCTCCTTTGCCAAAATTCATCCCTTTTCTTATTCAGGTGAAAGCAATTATTATGTCGGAGGAAATGAACTGGTAAAATGCCAAATTGCAGACGCAAATATAGGCCTGACTATATGTTACGATCTTAGATTTCCAGAAGTCTTTCAGGCATTATCCAAGAGCTGCAATGTAATCATTACGATTGCCAATTGGCCCGAAAAACGATTAAAACATTGGAGCATATTATTACAGGCCAGGGCGATAGAAAATCAGACCTTCATAGTTGGTGTAAATCGAACAGGTATTGATGGGAATGAACTTAGGTATGCCAAAAGCTCTGTTATTTTTGACCCATCAGGTGAAAAAATTTCACCTTTAAATTCATTTATCGACATGGATATTTATGACCTTACGTTAAACGAAGTTCAATCTGTAAGAAAATCATTTCCGATGAAAGAAGACCGAAAAACAGCGTTTTATAAATCACTTCTATAAAATATTTTTAATGCTTAAAAATAAAATTATTGTAATAACTGGCGGTGCCGGTCTCCTAGGCCAAGAATTCGCAAAAACAGTGATGCAAAACAATGGAATTGTAATAATTGCAGATTTTAATGAAGAAAGAGGAATCACAGTAACTAAAAATCTTGAAGAACTAATATTAACAGGGTCTATTAGTTTTCAACTGCTGGATATTAACAACAAACAGTCGATTAATAGTTTGATCACTATTTTAGATCAAAAATATGGTAAAATTGATGCGTTAGTAAATAACGCTTATCCACGGAATAAGAACTATGGCCGAAAGTTTGAAGATGTTACTTACGAAGATTTTTGCGAAAACATAAGCATCAACCTTGGAGGCTACTTTCTTACTTCGCAGCAGTTCTTAGGCTTTTTTTGCAAACAAGGTTTCGGGAATATAATCAATATTTCATCCATCTACGGAGTAATTGCACCACGCTTCGAAATTTATGCCAACACTCCAATGACAATGCCTGTAGAATACGCTGCAATCAAATCTGCATTAATTCACTTGACAATGTACATGGCCAAATATTACAAAGGGAAAAATATTCGTGTAAATTCAATTAGCTTGGGAGGTTTAATTGATGGTCAACCTGAAATATTTCTCGAAGGATATAAAGCATATTGTTTAAATAAAGGTATGCTGGATAAATCCGATATCGCTGGAACATTAGTTTATTTGCTATCCGATTTATCTCAATTTACGAATGGACAGAATATTATTGTTGATGATGGATTTACTTTGTAAAAAAATCATTAATATTTAATGCATAAAATTCTACAATTAGAAATCAACTAGCTAATTCTATAAATATTTTGAAGGTAATAATTTCGACAATGGCCTATTAATAATTGTGTTAATTAATATCCGTATACTAAAACTATTTTAAATTATATATTAACAGAATAGCAAATTCATTAAGTGATAAATAAATCGTCAATAAAGGAAATATTCTATTTAATCAAATCATCAACTCTTTTAAGATCCTCTGGTGTTTATACAATTACAAGTTTCATCAACGCAGCATTACCGTTAATTTTATTGCCAATTCTCACCCGAAAACTATCCCCAGAAGATTATGGCATTGTAGCAATGTTTCAACTGGCAGTGAATGTAGTTTATCCATTTATTGGAATGAACCTTGAGGGCTCAATTGCAAGAAAGTATTTTGACAAAGACAATACTGATTTTTCATCTTATATAGGTAGTTGTTTTGTACTGGTTGCTTGCAGCTTATTAATTGTTACCTGTTTTTTTTGGGCAAATTTTAATTATATCCACGAAATAACTCAGATACCGGAATTATGGTTAAAATATATTCTGATAGTTGCAGTTTGCCAATTCATAACAACCGTAGTTCTTGTTACTTTCCAAGTTAGGGCGCAACCAATAAAATATGGTATTTTACAAATATCCCAATCAATATTAAACGTCGGTCTTACTATACTTTTGGTTGTATTTTTAAATAAATTTTGGGATGGGCGCATAGAGGCTCAAATACTCACGAGTGTTATTTTTGCAGTTATAAGTTTTATCACATTATATCAATTAAAGCTTATCAGATTTAATGTCTTAAAAATCGACATTAAACATGCTTTAAAATTTGGTGTGCCATTGATACCACATGCTGTAGGAGGAATGTTATTTACTACAATAGATAGATTTTTTCTTACCCGTTTAGTAGGTCTAGAGCAAACAGGAAATTACACTGTAGCCTATCAGATCGGAGCAGTTATCAATATTCTCACCATTGCATTTAACAATGCTTATACACCTTGGTTATTCGAAAACTTAAACAAAAATAATATTGAAATTAAAAATAAAATCGTAAGATTCACATATTTATATTTTGCACTTATTGTAGTAGGTGGAATATTGCTTTTAATTACATTTCCCTATATAGTGCCCATATTTGTAGGAGGCAAATTCAAGAGTATAGATACTTATTCCACCTTTATCGTATTCGGCTTCGTATTCCAGGGAATGTATTATATGGTAACCAATTATATTATGTATGCTCACAAAACGTATGTTCAAGCTCTAATAACAATTTCAATTGGATTATTAAAATTGCCAATTACTTATTTTGCAATTATATGGTATGGAGCTGTAGGTGCCTCTATTTCATTTTGTCTAACCTTTTTTCTTTTTTTTATTGCAACTTGGATACTTAGTGCAAAGGTGTATAAAATGCCTTGGAATGTTTTTATATGTTTTAAATAACTATTATTATGGCGAGACTATTTTTCAAGGCAATCCTAAAATCATTTGATTTGCTATATTCAACTTTATTGTCAATTCTCAAAATTATTATTTTTAGTCGTTTATTCTCCCAGACAAGTCAACTCAAAACAAATGGTCATTTGGAATGTTATATCCTTGGAAATGGCCCATCGTTGAAAGAAAATATTCTAAATGATTTAGAATTATTGAAATCAAAAGATCTTTTCGTAGTAAATGATTTTGCAAAATCAAGGTACTTTGAAATATTAAAACCTAAATTTTATGTACTTTTAGATCCATGTTATTGGAGTAAAATTGCATATAAAGAAATTTCAGATAACTGCACATCCGTTTTAAACACTATTAATGACAAAACAGAATGGCCAATTTTTTTAATAGTTCCTATTGATGCATACAAGACTAATAAATTCCAAAATATTTTTAAGGGGAATATTAATATTACGATTGTAAATTACAATTCTACTCCAATAAATGGTTTCCAATGGTTTAATTTTTTTATTTTTAAAAACAATTTGGGAATTCCAACAGTTAACAATGTTCTTGGTGCTTGTATTTATATTGCAATTAATATGCAATATAATGAGATAAATATCTTAGGAGCAGATCATTCGTGGACAAAGGATTTAGTTGTAAATGATAAAAATCAGGTTTGTTTTGAGGATTCACATTTTTATGATGAAACAAACCATAATAGTATGCCAATTAGAGATATGTATGGAGAGTATTATACAATGCATCAATTAATAAGAGATTTTGCATTGATGTTTGAAGGATATCACATTTTAAAAAAATATTCAAAATTTATGAATGTCAATATTTATAACCGAAGTAAAATTTCATTTATAGATGCATTTGAAAGGAAAGATTTAGTTAATTCAAATTAAAACTAACGAAAAGAATTGATAATTATTTCTTGCAATTTATTATGGTTATGTTTAAGTCTCATTTAATAAAGAATGCTCTGACAATTTACTTAAGATGCACTTTTAAGACGCTATTTCTAGAATTTCTGCATAGACGAAAAAATCTAAAATTAGGATTTATGACTAACATCACAAATTGCAATTTTGGAAAACACAACACAGTTTATGATCATGTAGTAATGAAAAATGTGTCCTTAGGTGATTTCAGTTATGTCGCATATGGTAGCAACATTTGGAATACTAAAATTGGAAAATTTTGTTCTATTGGCTCAAATGTAAAATGCGGATTAGGATCACATCCAAGTAGTACTTATGTATCAACTCATCCAATCTTTTATTCTATTGACAAACAAGTTCAAATTACATTTGCCGATAAAGAATATTTTGAGGAAGAAAACTCAATTGAAATTGGGAATGATGTGTGGATTGGTGCAAATGTTATACTAGTTGGGGAAATAAAAATTGGAAATGGCTGCATTATAGCATCCGGTGCGGTTATTACTAAAGATGTGCCGCCTTATGCGATTGTTGGTGGAGTACCCGGAAAAATAATAAGATACAGATTCGATGAAAAAGAAATTAAATACTTACTCAAGCTGAAATGGTGGGACTCAGACATAAAATGGCTAAAAGACAATTTTTTGCTTTTTCATGATATTAAAACTTTGATGAAAGACTATAGGGAGGTTCTATAATTTAAATATCAGTATATCAAATAAATATGTTATATTTGGCTATTGAAAAACAGATAACCATCAAGCAATGTCAAGAAAGTATAAACCCACTGGTAAAATAGGACTATTCGACAAACAGTTTGCAGCTCAACAGCTTACTGATATGGGAAATCCATTGGAAGCAATCAGTAAAGTAGTTGATTTTGAGTTTTTTAGACCGATCTTAGAAGAGAAGCTTTTAAACACCAATAAAAAGAATAATGCTGGTGCCAAGCCCTTTGATGTAGTGT
>Ga0209430_1001050_pt1 | contig 22181 bp, 23 predicted proteins | sample BarGraIncub1133A_FD_184504 | JGI IMG/M metagenome (GOLD analysis project Ga0209430, IMG submission 184504) | Arctic peat soil microbial communities from Barrow, Alaska - Barrow Graham LP Incubations 11-33A (SPAdes) (version 2) | ecosystem: Environmental > Terrestrial > Soil > Wetlands > Peat... | reverse complement strand
GGGTTTTTCAACCCCGGGAATCGTTGGAACATTCAAATTTTTCGCAACGATTTTCGATTGAATTTTATCACCCATTTGTTCCATCATTTCATGGGTTGGTCCAATAAAAACAATGCCTTCTTCCTGGCAGCGTTTTGCAAACAAAGGGTTTTCCGACAAAAATCCGTAACCGGGATGGATGGCATCCACTTCTTTTTTCTTTGCCAGAGTAATAATTTTATCCATATCCAGATAGGCTTCCACCGGTCCGGTAGTCCCTGTGATCAGATAAGACTCATCGGCTTTGGTTCTAAAAAGCGATAGATTATCTTCCTGTGCATAGATAGCCACAGAACGGATTCCCAGTTCCTGACAAGCTCTAATAATTCGTATGGCTATTTCGCCACGGTTTGCTATTAATATTTTATTAAATTTCTTCATACGACCTTCCACTTTCTTTAACGCATTATTATGCAGTCAAAATGATTATAACCTATAGAAAACAAGTTGTTGTTATTATATAAAATTGAGTGCTTTTATTAAAGCTATTTTTTGCCAAAAGACTGTTTTTTTTTCATTTTAAGATTTCAAATACTCACAACTCTTTTTTTTCGCCTTCAGAGGTAATATTTTCTTCATCTTCCGGTTTTTCAGTTATCTTCTCATTTAGATGATCGTCAATAGTCTCATCGATGGTCTCGATTTCTTTTTGCTTTCTTATTTCGTCTCTTTGCTGTTCCTTACGATCGAATCCATAGTGATTCTCTGTTTTTTCATCCAATTTAGAATCCCCTGTAAACATAATTCTTGACAATTGTTTAACAATAAAGTACCCGGGAATAACAATTGCAATAACAATAATCAACATGATGATATTCATTACAAATTACCCCTCTTTTTGGCCTCCTGAAACTTGATCCATTCTTTCTGGAATTCTTTACTGCTATCCATTAACACATGAATAAAATTCACATAAGCGATGTTATACTCGTCATTTTTAAGAAGCTTAATATTCTTTTCAATGATCAGTTCTTCCCGTTTTGGATCGAATAATTTTTCATTGTTTTTGAATTTATATTCAGCAACTTCCTTTATACAATCCATGCGTTTTTCAAAAAGCACACGCATTTCCTCATCAATTTCATCAATTTTTTTTCGAATCAACTCCAACGACTTCACTTAGGTCCTCCTTAGGTTTAAAATCTAAATCAGGAAATCTGTCAAACAAATGGCAGTAACAGCTTCCACCACTGGGAAAGCTCGAATCACAATACAGGGATCATGCCTACCCTCTATTTCAATCGAGGCATTTTCCATTTCAGTCAGGTTAATGGTTTGCTGTTGTTTTTCAATGGAAGGGGTAGGTTTCATAGCAATTTGGAAAACCACTGGCATGCCGTTGGAAATACCGCCATTAATGCCACCGTTATTATTAGTCAGTGTTTCTACCTTACCATTTTTTATGACCATGGGGTCGTTGACCATGGATCCGCGTTTTTCTGCGAAATCGAATCCAGCTCCAAAGGTCACTCCTTTTACGCCAGGAATGGAAAATAATAAGCTGGCAAGACGGCTTTCAATGGATTCAAAAAAGGGATTTCCGATGCCCGGTTCTAAACCAATGACATACCCTTCAATAATCCCACCTACTGAATCCTGATCTTTCATGGCAGTAATGATTTCGGCTTTCATGGATTCTTCCAGATCAGGGGTAACCAGCGGAAACCCCGGGTTCTTAAACCCATTTTCAAAACTCAAATAGTCCTTCCAATGAGGAACTGTTTGATCTCTGATTCCGCCAATGGAAACAATTCGGCTGCCAATGATGATTTCTGGCCTTATTACTCTCAAAACTTCTTTGGCAACGGCACCGGCGAAAACCAGCGGGGCTGTCAATCGTCCGGAAAAGTGTCCGCCGCCGCGATAATCCTGAAAGCCTTTGTATTTGATATTACTGGTAAAGTCTGCATGTCCCGGTCGCATTAAATCCCTGGTTTTCGAATAATCACCAGACCGGGTATTTTCATTTCTGATAAGGCCGGTTAAAGGGGCTCCGGTTGTTTTTCCGTTAAATACACCGCTGAGAATCTCAACGTGATCCCCTTCTTTTCTGGGTGTCGCCAAAGGGTTTCCCTTGGCTGCCCGTCGGTTAAGCTCATGTTGTATTCTTTCAAGATCGATTTCAATGCCTGGCGGTAACCCGTCTAATACTGCACCAATGCCGGCTCCGTGTGATTCTCCGAAAATTGAAATTTCCAGCTTATTTCCCCAAGTTGATCCCAATGACTTCACCTCCCATTTTTTCAAAGTCCTCCCAAAAATGAGGATAGGACTTATTCACAGCTTCGGCACCTTCAAGAATAATTTTTTCCTGGGATACAATGGACGCCATGGCCACAGCCATGGCAATCCGATGATCGTTATGGCTTTTAACTTTTCCTCCGGTGAACTTTTCAATCCCCTCGATAATGAGACCATCCGGGGTTTCGGTGACCTTACCACCTAGGGTATTAAGCACATCCGCTGTTGCCATTAAACGATCTGATTCTTTGTAACGGAGCCGTTCCCCGTTAATGATCTGCGTTGTTCCTTTACTGAGGCTTCCCAGAACTCCCAGAATGGGTACCAGGTCAGGACATTGGGAAACATCAATGACCATGCCCTGGGTTTTTGTATTTTTTGCACGAATATCAGTTGTATTAATGTCCAGGTTGCCTCCCATGGCTTTTATGATCTCCACAATGACTTTATCGCCTTGTTTAGAAACCAGATTTAAATCCTCACAGTGAATGGACTCTCCCATAATTCCGCCAACCAACCAAAAGGCTCCCTGGGAAAAATCGCCTTCGACGCGATAATCACAGGGTGTATAATGCTGATTTCCTTTGATATAAAAGCGCTGATAATCATCATTTTCTATGTTAACACCAAAGGATTTAAGGACTTCAATGGTAATATCAACATAGGGTTTGGATTCCAGGTCAGAGGTCATTTCAATAACAGAGTCTCCTGAAAGCAGAGGCAATGCAAAAAGCAGTCCGGTAATAAACTGGGAACTCACCGAGCCGTCCAGTTTATAGGTTCCTGGGGTTAACTTACCCTTTATGGCCAAAGGTAAATCCTGTCCTTGAGTAAGGTGTTCAAAGGTAATGGATTTTTCTTTAAACAGGTCATAATAGGGTTTCATGGGCCGGGATACCAAACGTCCTTCTCCGGTGACAATGACCTCATCATCTTGAAGTAATAGAATGGGAATAATAAAACGCAGGGTCGATCCCGATTCGTTGCATCTTACCTCATTAGTATTTAGAATTACTTCATTAGACCCTTGTATTAATAGCGAATAACGGTGATTTGATTCTTCTTTATACTCAATGTCTGCGCCAATGGCTTCAATGGCTTTGCAGGTTGCAATCATATCCTGAGATAACAGTACGTTGGAAATTTTACTGAGTCCTTTTGCCAATCCTGCTGAAATAATGGCTCGATGGCTGACGCTTTTCGAAGGTGGAATCTTAATGGTTCCACTGAGTTTTTTTGGGGTAATTTCAATTGTTCTCATACATTGCCTCATTTATTTCTCTTCTTAACGAAGTCCCAACCCTTTATTCCGATGCAACACGACCGCACTGGAAGGGTTAACTATTATCTAAACAGCTCAATGGCCTGTTGCTTTTTAATTTGCACGATTTCAGACTCACCAATTTTTATTAACGCACAAATATGAAGCGCTTCATTTTCAAATTTTTTATCGGTGAAAAGAATTTCCTGGACCTTGTCTAAAGGCATGTTGGGAAGCTTTGTCGGCAGTCCATAGGCATCTAAAATATCAATGACATTTTTATAAGTGTCGGCCTGAGATATTCCTTCTTCAACGGTTTTTTTAGTAATCTGAGCCATCCCGATGGCCACCGCTTCGCCATGGGAATATTTTTTAAATTTATAAAATGTTTCAACTACATGCCCAATCGTATGGCCAAAGTTTAATAAACGCCTGACGCCATGCTCATGTTCATCTTCTTCCACAATGTCGCGTTTAATCTGACAACACTTGGCAATAATTTCTTCCATGTCTTCGATGAGATCTTCATGATAGGTATAGCCCATTAATTTTACAAACAGATTTGCATTACAAATACAACCGTATTTAATGACTTCCGCCATCCCATCGATCATATAATGATCTTCCAGAGTTTCCAGAAACAGAGGATCAATGATCACCGCCTTGGGTTGATGAAATGCCCCGACAAGGTTTTTTCCATATTCAAGGTCGATGCCAACCTTGCCGCCCACACTGCTGTCAACCTGGGCTAACAGGGATGTGGGTATTTGGATCAAATCAATGCCTCTCAGGTAGGTTGCCGCGCAAAAACCTCCTAAATCACCGACGACACCGCCACCCAGGGTGACAATGGCATCACTTCGGGTAATATTGCATTTCACTAATTCATTATAAATGCTTGAGGCCTGGTCCAGACATTTGCTTTTTTCTCCAGGCTGGATAACGATATTGTAAACCTTTGGACCGGCAAGACGTATCTGTCGTTCAACTGCTACCAGATATTCCTTGGCAACATTTTTATCGGTAATAATCATGACCTTATGATATTCAGAAAAAAGTGCCTTCATTTTTGACAAACGACCTTTCAGTCCTTTTTCAATAATAATCGGGTACGAGTGAGTATTTGCTGTTGTGCAAATTAATTCTTTCATTATTCTCTGGCTCCTTCTTAATTTAGCTTTTATTATACCATAATTTCCTATTCGTGCAAAAAGAGCCGTCTTAGAAAGACGGCCTTTTCATAGTTTCCAATGGATTATCGATCTTCTTTGAAATAGTTTTTCCCCAGCCAGGCCGGTTCCTTTTTATTTTCATGGTTTCGCATGGAAGTAAAAATAAGAACAAACACGGTTGCTAAATATGGGAGAGCATTAAAAAAGTAAATGGAAACCGGGAAATTATAGGTTTGCAGCCAAAAGCTCGCGATATCCATGGCGCCAAAGAAATATGCCCCTAACATTGCTTTTCCAGGGTTCCACATGGCAAAAATAACCAGAGCAACTGCAATCCAACCGCGACCACCGACCACATTTACAGGGAAGATGCTGATATAGACCAGGGATAAAAAGGCCCCGCCCAATCCGCAAAGAGCACCGCAAACCGCAATATTAAAATATTTGTATCGATCCACTGGAATCCCACTGGCATCGGCGGCCACGGGGTTTTCACCAATCATCCGCGTGTTTAGGCCCCATTTTGTTTTATAAAGATAAATATATACCAAAATCACCAGAAAATATGAGAAGTACACATATACACTCTGATTGAAAAATATATTTCCAACAAAGGGGATATCTCCCAGAAATGGCAATTTCACCGGTTGGAAAAAAGTTGTAATGGCTTCCGGCACTTTTTTCCCGACAAATGCCTTTCCAAAGAAAGCGGCAAACCCAATGCCGAAAATAGTCAGGGCAAGTCCTGTAACCACTTGATTTGACTTTAGGCTTACTGTCAGAAATCCGTAAATCATGGCACCCGCCGCACCGGCAAGAGCCGCACAAAGAACAGCGACATAGGGGTTTCCTGAGGTAAAACCGGCAATAAAACCAATGACTGCGCCTATTTGCATCATGCCCTCAACCCCAAGATTTAAATGTCCAACTTTTTCAGAAATAATCTCTCCCAGGGTTGCATACAGTAAACAGGTGCCGGCTTTGACCGCGGCACTTAAAAAAAATACAATTTCCATTAGGCAACCTCTCGCGTCTTTTTATCTGATACAAATCGATAGTGCAGTGCAAATTCAGAACCAAGAATAAAGAAAAGAATGATGGCCTGAATCATTTCCGCCACCGAACCAGGGATTTGGAAAGCCGTTTGAATATATGAGCCTCCCTGAAGAAGCACTGCGAAAACAAAGGAATTTAAAACAATGAAGGGAACTTTAAGCCCGGAAAGCCAGGCCACAATAATGGCGGTAAAACCAAGACCTCCGGTTATGCCAACCGAAAGAGCCCCACTGATTCCGGCAGTTTGAAACATACCCACAAGACCGCAAAGGCCTCCGCTAATCAATGCTGCAATGATAATTGTTTTGGTAACATTGATTCCCAGATATCGGGCAGTGTTTTCACTTTCACCCAATACGGTAATTTCAAACCCAATTTTCGAATAATTCATGAAAAAATAGGCGAGGATCACAAGAATTATAGCAAACACAATGCTCAAATTAAAACCGCTGATACTGGGCAAGAGGGCATTGGCTGGAAAATTAGCAATTTTAGGCATGCCATTTGCCCCCGGATCTTTCCAAAAATCATATTGCAACGCTGTGACGATGGTCAGAGCGATATAGTTCATCATTAAAGTAAACAGGGTTTCATTGGTGCCATACTTCGCCTTAAAAAAAGCCGGAATCAATAACCAAATAGCACCAAATAAAAAAGAAAAGACCGCCATGGTTAAAATCATCATCGGTAATGGCAAATTCGGGAAAATTCTGACAACGAGAGTGGCCCCTATTGCTCCCATGAGAAATTGACCTTCTGCACCAATATTCCAAAATCGCATTTTAAAAGCAACCATCACGCCTAGTGAAAGCACCAGCAGCGGCACCATAAATTGGATGGTCGCGGCAAAACGGTGGAGATTTCCAAAGCAACCCTGAATAATTCCCATATATAAATTAATTGGGTTGGCATCAGCAAAAATGACTATAATTGAAGAGACCAATAAGGCCGCCACAACGGCTGCGACTCGTATTAGTATCTTATCCCGAGTTTTGGGAACATCTTTCTTAATAACATGAATCATTTTTCTTTACCTTCTTCCGTCACCCCGGACATCAACAGACCAATAGCCTCCTTGGTTGTTTTTCTGGGATTAACAATGCCTGTGACCTTTCCTTCGCATAACACGACGATCCGATCGCAGAGACTCATGAGCACGTCAAGATCTTCTCCAATATACAGAATCGGAATCATTTTCTTTTTTTCAATATTCAATAAATCATAAATAATCTGAGAGGACCTGACATCAAGACCCCGGGTGGCATAGGCAGTGAGCATTAATCTCGGTTCCAGCTCAATTTCCCGACCCAGCAATACTTTTTGAATATTTCCTCCGGAAAGAAGGCTTACCGCATGATTTTCAATGGTTGGTGTTGAAACATTTAATTTCTCAACCAGTGCTTTGGCCTTTCCCCTTGATATGACTCTGGAAATACCCATGCCTTTCGTATTTTTATAGTCCTTAAGCAGAACATTGTCGATGATATCCATGGAAGATACCAGTCCCATTCCCAGGCGATCCTCAGGAACAAAGCTGAGGCTGATTCCCATTTTATTAATATCTTCAGGGTTTTTCCCGATAATATTGGTATGATCAAAAATAATTTCCCCGGATTTAATGGGATATAACCCGGCAATCCCTTCACAAAGTTCTTTTTGTCCACTGCCAGCAATTCCTGCTACCCCGAGAATCTCCCCGGCATAAAGATCAAAGCTGATATTGTTAAGTACCGGCACCTTGTTTTTATCAATGGCTGTGATATTCTTTACTTCAAGACACTTTTCTCCGCGTGTTACTTCAACCCATGGCACATTGAGCTCCATAACATCTCCGACCATCATTCCTGCCAAAGCTTCAGGATTTGTATCCTTTTTATTAACGGTTTCAATGGTTGTGCCCTTTCGCATGATGGTAATCCGATCACTAATTTCCATGACCTCATCAAGCTTATGGGTGATGATAATCACCGAACAACCCACCTCCACCATTTTCCTTATAATCTGGAAGAGGTTTTTTATTTCCTGGGGCGTTAACACGGCAGTGGGCTCATCTAAAATCAAAATGTCCGCGCCTCGATACAATACCTTGAAAATTTCAAGGCTTTGTTTTTCAGCCACTGACATTGCATAGACTTTTTTATTGGGATCAATGTCCATTCCCAGTTGATTGATCAATTTCCCCATTTCATCTAAAATCTTTTTTTTATTTAAAAAAGGGGTTGTCTTTCGACTTCCGGCGGCAACATTTTCAAGAGCGGAAAAAACATCCACTAATTTATAATGCTGTGGTAACATGCCAATGCCCAATTCTAAGGCGTCCTTTGGCGAATGAATGGTAACGGTTTGGCTCTTCACTTCAATCCGTCCCTGATCCGGCACATAAATGCCATTCAGGACGTTCATAAGCGAACTTTTCCCGGCCCCATTCTCACCTAATATGGCATGTATTTCTCCCTTTTTTAATGAAAATTCCACATGATCCAGGGCTTTGACCTTGCCAAATACCTTGGTGATGTTTTCCATTTTTACGACATAATCACTATTCATACTTTCACCTTTGCTAAAAAACAGCGGACAGAGCCCAAAGGACTCTGCCCGTTATCATATTTTTCTGACTATTGTAACGTACCAACCACATTATCGACAAACCAATCCATGCTTAGTTGTCCTTCATCGGTAATTGTAGAACCGGCGGGGACTCGAACAGTGCCAGTTTGATCTTTAAGCTCTCCGGCGAAAACCTTAAGGGTTCCTGCTTTAATTGCATTCTCAGCTTCGGTTACCTTTGTCTGAGCAGTTGCTGGCGCAAGAGCTGTGAGTGCATCCAGTGAAACAATACCCTCATTCATTCCGCCCCAATATTGATCGGATTTCCATGTGCCATCAATAACCGCTTGGACTCTGTCGGTATAATATCCGCTAAAATCCCAAAGAGGTGCGGTTATATAGACTTCAGGTAATGTTTTTGCTGCGCTTGAATCATAACCAACAGATAATTTTCCAGCTTCTTTAGCCGCTTCCATGGTAGCTGTTGAATCTTGATGCTGAGCAGTGACATCACATCCCTGCTGAATAAGAGCTTCAGCAGCTGCCTTTTCAACGGTTGGATCATACCAACTATTGGTCCAGGAAACATTAACGGTTGCATCTGGGTTTACTGACTTAACGCCAAGAGCAAAGGCATTAATCCCACGAATTACTTCGGGAATAGGCATTGCTGCAACATAGGCTATTTTATTTGATTTTGTGGCTAAACCTGCAACGACACCAGATAAATAACGAGGTTCCTCAATTTTACCAAAATAAGTTCCTAAATTATCTGCGGTTGTATAACCTGAACAATGTTCAAATTTCACATTCGGAAATTCTTTGGCAGCTTCTGCCATGCCATCCATGAAACCAAAACTCGTTCCAAATATAATGGTAGCGCCTTGATCGACCATGTCCCTAATGGTTGAGACAACGGCACTTTTTTCTTCCGGCACATTTTCCTTAACGATGGTTTCAACCTTGCCACCTAAGTTTTCAACCATTTTTGCTCGACCTTGATCGTGGGCTTGAGACCATCCACCATCATCTGCAGGTCCTACATAGATAAAGCCAGCCTTTACCACTTTACTTTTGTCGGATGTCGTTCCAGCAGAACTACATCCTGCAACGTTGACAACAACCATTATCAGCGCTAAGAGAATCACACCTAATCTTCTTTTCATCCTTTTCCTCCTAATGGAAAATATTTTCGATCTTGTTTTTAAAATACAAAACATCTCACGGTAACATTTTAACTAAGAATCCCATAAAAAGCAATCTAAAAAGAAGATAAAAGCCACAATCTTATGATGATTTCTATTGCATTTAACCAAGTAATTCGTTATGATTAAGGTAAGTTAACAGGGTAAACAAAACCCTGGCCCTGGAAAACCAATTTATTTTAATTTTGAAAGGAGTGTTATTTTGAAAAAAGATAAGAAAAACAAGAAGTCTGAGCTAAAAGAAGTTAAGGATTCTAAGAAAGAAATTAAAAAGAAAAGCGCACCCGATGAAAAAAAAATAGAGGTTGTTCATAAAAAAACGAAACCCACTAGTACTTCCGACATCCCTGCTTTTACTGATGCAGATATTGCTTCACTTAAAAAAGAAATGATGGTTTGTGCAAATCTCTATCAAAACATCCTCATTTTACCTCGAACTTTTATTGTCTCTGATGGTGAGCATTCTTTATTTCCTTCCGAACTCAAAGCGCTTGATATGATTGGTGGTTTTTCTCCCATCAACCTAACACAGCTTGCAAATAAATTAGGTATATCAAAAAGCGCCGTTTCAAAATGCTCGGGTAAACTTCTTGAAAAAGGGCTCATAACCAAAGAAAAATCCCTAACCAATATCCGCGAAGTCGTTTTTATGCTTTCTGAAACCGGACAATCCATTTATTATCAGCTGGAGAATAAACATTCAGATTTGTTTAAACCCATCACTGCCGCCATTGATGGGTTTTCAAACCAGGAAATCAGTGAACTGCAACAACTTTTTTCAAATCTCAAAGCAAGCTTAAATGAAATTAACGAGGATCTCCAAAAATAATTTTAAAAGAACAGGGTATATAACCCTGTTCTTTTATTGGTTTTTTTAGTCTCACAGTTGTTCCTGGGAAGCTATGGCTTCTTCACTTTCAAACGTTTCTTTTGAATAAATCTTCTTCTCATAGACCTTGGTTCCCGGCCTGCCTAAAGCACCTTCAAGAAATTGATAGTAAGCCCCTGGGGTGACGATATTTCCAGTGGCGGGTTTCTCAAAGCCGGTGTTGGCGAAAAGCGAATCTGCCACCTTTACACAATTGGTATTTAAAGCAAAATAGGTTTTAAGAGGTCCCTTTTTAAATTTAAAAAACCGGGCCCCTGTCCCCTTATAAATAATATCCTCTACCCCATTATAATCGTCAGGCTCCAACATTTTTTTTTCTGCCAGCTGGGTATCACAAAACCATTCCACCATATTTTCCTTGAAGTGCTCAAAATTTTCTTTGATAATAGTGAGTTCGTCCTCTGTAAGTGACACTTTAAATGAAATTAAAACTTTTTCATCTCTTAACACTGATTCTATGAGGTATCGATGTTTATCACAAATAAACAGAACCCCATCACTCATGGCTCCACCTAATCGATAGGTATGATGATCAAAATTCCCATAGGAAATTGCCTGATCTCCGAAAACGAGATCTACATGTCCAAAGGCTTCCATAAACTTATCGGATAGATGAACAAGGATTTCTACATTATATGGATTAATACCGGCTTTGTCCGGAATCATGATTTCCTGAGATTTAATATATTCATTGGCATCTTCCGAAGCAATTTTTTTATCGTAATGTTTTAAAAGTCCCATGGGAATTATGGCTCCAACAACGGATGGCAAGGCAATTCTCATTTTTCTTTGAACTTTCTTTGCCGTTTTCGACATTTTTTCCTGAGTTTCTTCTTCGTTTAAGGCATCAAAGATAAGAGTTAAGCCATACCAAATAAGATACGCTCCGGCTAGAATGGCAAAGCTTACTGTTTTAAAATAACTGTTCAATAATAAAAATGCAGCAAAAATAAAAGTTAATAGGCTATCAATAAAATAGAATCCGAAATTAGGAACGCCATCCCGCCAATAGGTACCCGCCGAAATAAATTTAACTCCACTGTTAACCAAAATATAAAGTCCGAAAATAAAAGGTATTGAATCTGCAATGAAAACACGAAAATAAAAAAGCAGTCCAGCAAAAAAAAGGTTGAAAATTGCCCAAAGGATTTTCAGTTTGCGATTTTCTCCTCGGAATTTAAAAACCACCGACGAAAGCTGTACCAAGGCAAAGATAACCAGAGCTGCCATGAGCAAACCGACAATGACATCAATGGAGTTCTGTCTCTGGACGATCATGTAAATTCCGATACCAACCACTCCAAGTCCAGAAAGAAAGCCGATTAGTTTACTACCCGTTTTTAGTTTCATAATATCTCCCTTTACCTTAACTAAAATTATAAAACATTGGATATGAAGTTATTTTAACTTTAATTTATGAGTTAATCAAGGTTATTTTATACTTTCTGTTGTAGCCTGAACGAGGGTTCCATAGCTCTCCAAATCCAAGGTCATGGTTTTGATTTTAGGATCTTCCCCTTTTATACCCATACTAATCACTTTTATAATCGGGCACTGGTTTTCTACTGCTTGGATAAATCGAATACAACTCTTTTCATCGCCAATACAAACTAGGTGAATCGAAGATTTTGCCAGAATCCGTTGGTCCGGCCCAACAATCATCTTATTTTCTGTTTCCAGAAAATCCTTTCTTATTTGAACTCCCATAGCTTCATCAATTTCTGTATTAACCAGGCCAAAGTTAACGGTTACCATGTCAATATCAGCTTCTTTTGCCATGTCCATAATGGCTTTATAAAGACTGGCCGAATTGATGCTTTCTGGCATGTTCTTCTTACATTCTTCTAATCTCACTCGGATTTTCTCCACTTCTTCCAAATATTTTGCCTCAGTCATTTTCTCAGGATATTCCATAGCTTTACTTTTTTTTTCATCAAGCAATTCGCCATTGATCTGATAAATCTCATATTTTGGAACCAAAAAAAGAGCGAAAACAATGACAAAAACAGCACCTAAAATAATTCCCTTTTCAATGGTTTTCTTTAATCCATGATCTTTTGATTTATCATCTTTTTTTATCCAATCATTGGATCCTCTTCTACTCATGATTTATCGGCTCCTAATATCTCGATTTCGACAATAAAATCCCAAACATTTCCTTTAACTGAAACCGCAACATCACCGGTTTTAACACCATCAATGACCTGTTTTTTTATGGTATTTTGTATGGTCACATTTTTAAAAAGCCCTAACGCCATTAAGCTTTCTCTGAACTCAAGAATTTTCTCCTGGTTGTGAGTATTGCCTGCCAAGGTTAGTTGATTATCCTTAAATTGATAATCAACAAGTTCAGTGTCTAAAGGAAGAACATCTGAAACACCACCAAGAACATTCAGTGGTAACATTTTATTTTGGTTTAGTACTTCTATGACCTTTTCATTGTAGGTTAATAATTCATTTTCAGTTATTAAATTTTCATAGGGAAATCGAAAATCCCTTTGATTATTAATGACTTCTTCCACCTGTTTTATTTCTTCTAAACAGTTTCTGTTCAGAATATACAAAATTCCATAAATGAAAAATGAAATAACCACCAAGGCCAGTACAAGTTTTAACCAGGGACTCTGTAAGAAAATTTTATTTCCTTTTTTCTTCAGAGGTTGAATGGGTAATAGATTGATTTCACTCTTCATTTTCCTCCTTCACAATCATTTATTTTTTATTTGGCCATTTTAGCATACCACCGAGACAAGGCATTAAAAGGCAAAGATCTTTTTCGGATATTTCTTTTTGGAACTTGAATACCTCGGAATTTCTGGCAAGGATTGAAAAGGCGACAATTTTTTTATTGATTTTTTCTCTGAGGTATTCTAGGACCCCCGGTACCAGACTTCCACCTCCCAGTAAAAAAATTGTTTCAATTTCAAAACCTCGTGTATGAGATAACGGGGACTGTAAGCTTTCCATTACACCCTCAATCATTGGTGACAAAAATGTTTTTATGTCTGTTTCGACCATTGCTTTAATTCGGCGTTCTTCCTTTAGAAAGCCCTGTGAATAAAGCAACAGTCGCGTACTTGTATATCCCATGTCAATAATTAGGTTTGTCTTTTCTCCATTTTTTTTTAGCAATCGTCCCAGGCCATGAAATTGTGGTTCAATGATTTTAAGGACATGTTTTGCCCCCTTAAAAGAACTGCAATAGGCAGTGAGAACATTTGTGGGAATCCCAATTCCCAAAACATCCAGCTTTTTTTCATTAATTCCTAAATATTCAAAAATCTCAATCCGTTCTCTGGCTAAAAAATCCAGCCGCCAATCTTCAAATCTCTCTGGTATAATGACCTGCATCTTCCAAAAAAGTGCTTCGTGCACCTCTTCAACTGCCATCATGGGAAAATTAAAGGAAGCCATAATCATCCTGCTATGATTAAATACAAGCATAAGCTCATCCCGAGGATGATGACCTTTTAGAAGACTCCTTATAAAAACTACAAGATCAATTTTTTTTTCGGGGAGGCCTTCCCGAAAAACATCCCTGGGTGTTTTCTCAATCCAAAAATTTTCAACAACCATAATCCCATTTTTATCAGAACTCCCAAGGATTATTTTTGTTATGGCTTCTCCCAGGTCCACCACCCATATTTTTTTTGTCACGTTAACACCACCATTATCCATTTCACTAATCTTATTTCCGGTTTATTTATGCCGCTATGGTCTGGGATGATTTCCAGTTCTCCGATAAATTGCTTTGTGAAGGTTTTATAACAGCTTTCAATTTCCAAATAACGCAGAGTTTCAGATAGCTCTGTGATCTTAATGGTGTAAGTGCCGCCATTTTCATCTATTACTTTATTTTGAGTTCCGGTGTAGTTAAGCTCTTCTCCGAGAGATGCCTGCGCCACAGCCACGGCGTTTTTGGCCGTGAGGATGCAAAGCTCATAGTCACGATTTAAAACATTTGCCCTAAGTTGTCCCGTTTCCTGGGCAAGATAAAAGCTCACCCCACTGGCCAATAGGGCCAGACTCACAAGGACTAAGGGCAGGACAAATCCTGCTTGATTATTCATTAATCTTTTCAACGAACCACCACCGTCTTTCCATATTGAATGGTCGTTTCCCGTTGGATTTCTTTCCCAGCATAAGTTAAGGTATAGCTCAGAACAATGGCGCTATTGCCGTCCAATGACAGAGAAAAATCCTGGATACCCTCTGCGAACTGGCTGGATCCACCTGCACCGATATCTTTTAATGTGTCTCCCTTTACCTTTTTACGATTAACTAATCCATTGCTGTTGGTGTAATAATTATAATACCATTTAGGGGGAATATCTTCTGACTTTTCAGGGTCTCGCAGATAAACAGTTCCATTTTTAACAAATATTTCATCCGATTCTAATACTTGTTTTTGAATATATAGATTCAGGTAGCGTTCATCACGAAATATCTTTTGATTAATCTGTGCTTTTTTATTCGCAGTCGCTGTAAAAAACAAACCGGTTAAAAGCATGATGAAAACCAATGAAATCACTCCCAGAGTCATCAAAAGCTCAATGAGCGAAAACCCCTTGTTTTTTTGGGAATTTTTTGTCACAGTGACCTCCAATAGACTTTAATGAAAAATGATTTTTCTTCGCCTTGAAGCCCTTGTTGAGTAATTTCTATGATATATAGGTTTGATGGATCCATTTGGTAAATTTCATTTAATGTATAGTCCGGGTATTTTGTTAATACTTTATTCACTTTTTCCGATAATGTTAAAAGGCTTTTATCACCTAAAGTTCCTAGGATTTCATCAGTGATGCTGTTAATTTCCAAAGACTGATCCAAAATGTTTTTTGAGACCATGGCAGTTTCAAAACCCATACCATAGAGGCCCAAAATAGTTGCAAGTCCAAAACCACAAATCGCAATGGCAATGATGACTTCTACCAGGGTATATCCATTTTCCGTTTTATGCCCACTGGTGCTCCAAATATGATTTTTAGGGTTCATCAAGATATATCCTTCCATTCCCAACTTGTATGGTTATTATTCGTATGGCACCGGTATAACTGGTTAAGGTGACGGTTCCTCCCATGGAAACCGTACCAACACCTTTTAACAGCAGTGGATTTCCCTGGATATAGGAAGTGGAAAGGGTACATGTTTTTAATGGTATGGCTTCCTTTTTATTCATATCGTCCTTTGTCCAGTTTATCTGAATGTCTTTATCGAAAAAACGAACCTGTCGGCGATATCCATCCATAATGGCCTCATTTTTATATTGAAGCAATGTGTAAAGGACTTTTTCACACTCCGCATTAAAGGCTGCTTGAGTTACCTTTTCCTGATGCCCAGCCTTGATGGTGACCATTGAAACTGTCAATAAGGAAAGTATGGAAAGTGCAACCATAAGCTCAATCAGGGTAAATCCCATATGATCAGATACAAAGCTCTTTTTCCCGGGAGGATTATTTTGCGGTTCATTAAACGTTTGCATAACACATAGAATAATTAACCATCTTTACTGGGTTTTAGGAGCAAATGAGACTGCACCAGTTTTGGAATCATAGGAAAAGCTTCCCCCGGATGCTGAAGTTATGGTTGCGTTTTTTAAATAACCATCTCCATAAAGCTTTGTGACTAATCCTTCAAAGGAAGTAATCCCGGTTGGCAATGCATCTTTTTCCGCTCGATACAATTCCACCGCACTGTCAACAATCCGCACATTGGCATAGTCTGTTTTTATTTGTGAATTCGCCAAAACCCCAGTAAATTTTGGCAAGGCCAAAGCCGTCAGTGCCCCTAAAATGGCAATAACCACAATCACTTCCATAATCGTGAAGCCTTTAACGTGACTTGGTAGCTTTTTTTTCTCCATCATTCTCTCGAATCTCCTTTTTGTTGATCATAGCATAATTTACAAGTAATAAAAAGAGTAAATATTTATCATATTTACTCTTTTTCGTCTTTTATTCGATTGTTTCTTTCTTATTCAATATGATAGTCATCATACCCTTCATTTTCATGTTTAATTTTAGTATAAATCTTCCGCATTCTCAAGGATTGGAGCAACAGGAAAATCCCAAATATTCCCAAAATAATACCAATAATCCAGATGAAGAAGGTTGCCAGACCCAATGGATTAAAAAAGGAATAGATTCCAAAGACGATTAAGCCGATTCCGAAGACAATTTGGATGCTTCTGCCTAGGCCACTTGATCCGCCAGAAATAATCAGTAAAAAAGCACCTGTAATAATGGCCCATATTCCAATGATAATAATAATAAAGGTTGCAATAACTTCAGGAATCCACAAAAATATGGCACAAATAGCCAAGTCGAAAATTCCATGTCCTAAACTCAACCCCATATTCGACTTGTATTTAACCCTAATCATTATTGCTGTAATGATGTAAATCACACCCATGATCCCTCGATATATTCCAAAAACCTTCACAAAAATAATGGGTGTCATGCTTCCCATGGTAAAAGTCCCAGCACACAAAGCGATCAGACAAAGTCCATCCAGCAGCATGAGCCACCATTTTCCATAAGCACGTTCCAGTAAATCAACTCCGACCAGCACTACTTTGTTTTGATTCATTTGAATACCTCCGTTTAAATTGATTTTTCTTTTTCCATGGCTTCCACCACCCGATTAAAGACTTCGGCTGTGCGAAGCTTTACTGGATTACAGCCTGATACCGAATCCCTGTGATGGCCCTTAATATAATCACAATTAAGGCTGCCAAACTCTTTCTCGAATTCTTTAACTAATAGTTTAGCCGCCTTGGTCATCTTTGCCTGATCTGAAGGTCTATCTTCTGTATATAATACCCCAAGCGCTGCTAATGAACCAGAAAAAGCCCCACAAGTTCTTTCAGAGTAGAAACCGGCACCAAACCCCTGCAGCATTCGAAAACTTTCTTCGCTTAAATTGAAACCATATTTGTCATTGGCAGCCCGAAGCATTACCTCTGCGCAATTCATATGATACAATGGCTGTTCTTCTCTAGGCTTGTCATGTCCAAACGTATTGTAAATTTTTATATACTCTTCCATCTTATCCTCCTTTTAATTTAATTTGTCTTTATTATATATAATAGAATACCATATTCATAGAAATATTTTTAAATTTTCATAATCCCAAGTTTCATTTCTGATTTCAAAGAAATCAAATCCATTTTTTCTTCTTTTCAAATTTTTTTTTCCTCTTTCTACTGTTATCAGGATGATCTTTGGGAATACCCCTTTAAATTAAGTAAAAAAAGCAGTCATGACTAATTGTTTAGTAATGGCTGCTTTGATTTTGAAATTTAATCGTGATTTAATATAAATCATCATATCTCAATTTGATGTTTTTTTATTTTGTTATACAGCGTATTCCTTTGGATGCCCAAAGCCTGGGCGGACTGGCTTATGTTCCCTTCAAAATATTCCAGAACTTTCACTAAATGTTCTTTTTCAATATATGACATATCAAGCTTAGACAAATCAACCACATTCAATGTGTCATTCTCATTGGTCAATGAATCCTTTAAATTATTATCATCTTCCTCAATCATTGGAATCATATTTTCCGAATTAGAGCTTTGAGAAAAATAGTCCGTTGGAAAAGCCTCTGTATTGACGATTAATTCTACGACATTTTCAAGTTCTCTAATATTTCCCGGCCAATCATAATTTTGCAAAACAGCCTTGGACTCCTTGGAAATTTCAACTTCTTTTTTTCCGCATTTCTCTGATATAATTTTCATGAAATGATTAAACAATAGCACGATATCGCTTTGTCGTTCCTTCAGTGGCGGCAGGTATAATGGCAATACATTCAATCGGTAAAACAAATCTTTTCGGAACCTTCCCAACTCAACTTCCTTTTTCAAATCTTTATTGGTGGCTGCAATAATTCTAACATCAATACGAATAGAATTTGAACTGCCAATACGTGTTATGGTATTTTCCTGCAAAACTCTGAGTAAACGGATTTGCATATCCAATGGCATTTCACCAATTTCATCCAACATAATTGTTCCTTTATTCGCCAATTCAAATTTTCCTAAATTTCCGCCTTTTTTAGCACCGGTATAGGCACCTTCCTCATAGCCAAACAACTCAGACTCAATTAATTGATTGGGAATAGCTCCACAATTTAAGGCAATAAATGGTTCATCCATACGCTTGCTAAAATTATGAATGGATTGTGCAAATACTTCTTTCCCTGAGCCACTCACCCCAGATATAAGAATGGTTGATCGACTGTTTGCTATTTTTTTTGCATATTCTATGGCATTAGTAAATTTTTTTTCTTTGCCAATAATCTTATCAAATGTGTAATAAGGCTGAAAGCCATTTTCTTTTCTTTTTGATTTTTTTTCTTCCAAGACATAGACGATTTCTATACTATCATCCTGGGGATTATAAATGGGACTTGCCGTCATATGACAGGGAAACCGATTCTTTACAGATTTGATTTCAATAACCCGAGAAACATTTTTTTCTAAATGGATGGCTTCTTTGATATCATCCCATCCTTCAATAAGCTCGCTAATATCTGTATTGATCAGGTTTCTATATTTATTACCAAATAATTCCATGGCCTTTTGATTGTGAATTTTAATTTTCCCATCTAAATCAGCGGTAAGGATGGCCACCGGCATTGAGTTGAAAATAGTTTTAATGTGCTTATTAGTCATGTTTTGAAGCCGATTGTATTCTTTTACCTTCAACATCTCTTCAATGGCATTGGAAGCGGCCGTCACCATTCCCAGTGTATGTGGATGGACAAATTCGGTATATCCGGTTAAATCCAAAACTCCGATAAGATTGCCATTGGCGTCATTAATTGGGGCTCCCGAACACGTCCATCGATGATAAGAATCGATAAAGTGTTCTGGACCTGACAATTGAACAGGTTCCCCATAATTAATGACAAAGGACATGGCATTGGTTCCAATAGATTCCTCATTCATATAGGCTCCAGGGATCATTTTTAATTCAAAGGCTTCTGATAAAATTTTCTCATCCCCAATGGCGTTTAAAATACACCCTTCTTTATCTGTGAGCAAGACAAAAAAGTTTTTACCCTTTACAATGTTTATTAAATGTTCCATATATGGGGATGCGGTTAAAATCAAATCTCTATTATCCGAAAATTTAACTTGCAATTCGGAATGATCAATCATCTTTTTGCTATAAATCCGATCTTTTTCGATGCCCATTTCAAGACATCGATCATGTGAACTTTTAATAAGCATTTTATAAGAATCAATATTCATTATTAATTTCCTTTTCATTTTTTGGTTCTCTACGCACCTGTATCATTTCTGCCACAATACTAATCGCAATTTCTTCGGTTGTTTTCCCATGAATTGGCAAACCAATGGGGCAATGAATTCTTTCCAGCTCCTTGGATGTGAATCCTTCTTCGAATAGGCAATCATTCATCTGTTTGCATTTGTTTTTGCCTCCAATCATGCCGATGTATTGGGCTTCTGTTAAAAGCATCTGTGCTAATACATCTTTATCGTAGTTATGTCCTCTTGTGACAATTATAACATAGGAATATTGATTTATTTTAATATAATCCGTTAAACAATCAAAAGAAGGCACGACTATAATTTCATCTGCTGTTTTAAATCGCTCTTCAGATGCAAATTCATCACGGTCATCCACGACTACAACATAAAAACCTAAAATTTTGCAGAACTCAGCCAAAACTTTTCCAACATGACCGGCTCCTAAAATACACACATTATCATTATTAAAAAATGGTTCAATGAAATATTGATTCATTTCCAAAAATGGTTCTCTGTATTTTATTGCATCGAAATTTTCTTTTATTCCTTTTATGATACTTAAAATTTCATCACTTTCCGCGCCATACAAACCCGTTTCTGTGCAGATCCATTTTTGCAAATGTGCAATTTTATTTTCTTCTTTCGGTATTTGGGTAATAATAACAAAATCAATTTTATTATTTTCAAGCATTGTGATTTCTTCAAAAAATCCCATCATGATCATATCATTGTAATCCACATATTCTAAAAGTATGTTTAAATTTCCGCTGCAAAACATTCCCAAGCTGCCTCTATCGTCGGAAAGAACAAATTTTTCAATGTGAAATGCTTTCTCAGTAAAAACTTTTGCGGCAGCTTGAATGGTCAGTGCTTCGACCAAACCTCCACCAATGGTGCCGACAATAGAAAGGTCCTGTTTGATTAACATTTTAGCCCCTTGATTGCGTGGGGTCGAACCACTTTTCTCTAAAGCGGTAGCTATTACAAAGTTTTCATTGTTTTTATAAGAATTATTAATCACTGACAGTAACTCACTCATTCTTCTATTCCTTTCATTTATCCTAATACATTCTGTACAAAAAGTCTCTAAGCATTCATTATCTTATACATACAAATAGGAATAAACTTTCACATTTCTCATTCATTAACATTTCCCACCAACATTGGCACACATTTTATTCCAACATCTTTATTTTAACAGATACTCAGGTGTTTTTTCTTAGTTTCATAAAATTTTCATTTTTATTAATACCAATGCCATTGATAGAATCTTTTATTCAAAAATAGGAATTGGAAGCATTATTGCTTCCAATTCCCTTCACACTAAATATTATTCTATTGACTTAATGTTTTCAATTTAAACAACATTATAATGTTTTCAATTCAAATTACATACTATTTTTCTATTTTTTTAATGCTTTTAATCCGGCTAATACTTTTTCTGGGTAAGCTGGTAAATGTTTAATACGAACACCACAAGCGTTGAAAATAGCATTTGCAATGGCTGCATGAGGTGCTGACAATACGCCTTCTCCAGCGCCTGAAGCTCCAAATGGTCCCAGTGGTCGAGGTGTTTCCTGGTGAATAAGGACAATCTCATCAGGTACGTCTCTGACTTGTGGAATCCCACAACCGGTTAAAGTGGTATGTTTTTTCAGATCTTCAAAGTCTTCGGTTAAAGCTAAACCAATACCCTGAGCTAGTCCACCGTATAACTGACCATCAACAACTAATTTATTAATTATGACGCCACAATCGGATACCAGAGTAAGTTTTTCGACCTGAGTTTTTCCTGTTGCCATATCAACAGCTACTTCAGCTAAAAGCACGCCATACATATAGGTTGGGAAAGGATCGGCCTGACCTGTTTCATTTGGTGCATTATTTTTAGGTGCAGTCCATTTTCCTTCATAGCGAAGCGGCAATTTTTCAGCAACCATTTCATCGTAGGTTCTGTAAGTACCATCCGCTTTTTTCAAAGCTGCCAGTAAATTTTCACAACCGACTTTAATGGCATTTCCTGTAATAACATTAGATCGACTACCGCCGGCTGGTCCACTGTTAGGAGTTAATTGCATGTTGTTCATTACTAGTTTAATTTGTTCAGGTTTAATTCCCAAGGGTCGCAAGGTTTCATAGGCCATGGTTAAAGTTCCCATATCCGCTCCCTGGCCATGATCCTCCCATGAATCTCCAACGGTAACGCCTTCTGGTGTGATATCAATCCACATTTCAGATGAATCAGGACCATCAAGACCACAACTATAAATGTTTGTGGAAACGCCAACCCCATATTTAGTATCTTCGCTTTTTTTGTTTTTAGCTTCAGCTGCTGCTTTAGCTGCTTTGTATAAAGGTCGAATGGTATCCATTGCCTGTGGCAAACAAATAACATCTGGTGCACAACCGGTAGGTGTAGTGGAACCTTCACGATATGCATTGATATATCTGAGTTCTAATGGATCTTTTCCCATTTTGTCTGCTAACATAT
>Ga0209430_1001047_pt1 | contig 22197 bp, 20 predicted proteins | sample BarGraIncub1133A_FD_184504 | JGI IMG/M metagenome (GOLD analysis project Ga0209430, IMG submission 184504) | Arctic peat soil microbial communities from Barrow, Alaska - Barrow Graham LP Incubations 11-33A (SPAdes) (version 2) | ecosystem: Environmental > Terrestrial > Soil > Wetlands > Peat... | reverse complement strand
ATTCCTTTTACCTCCTTAAATTATAAACTTAAAAACCCAAACAAACCTCCAATATAATTACCTCCGATATTGAATTTATAATATTTTTGATTCATTATTTTTCACATTCTTTGTTTCAATACACTTTATCATAATTAATATTAATATTATTGTAAAAATCGGAACTATTCTGTTAATTGATTGTTATTTACATATTTATTACAATTCTTGGGACTGATTCAACGGGACGTCAAAACCTGCGTTAAGGAATATATTTTTAATATAAGGCTATATAAGCGATTATATCACTCCCACAGAAAATGATTTATATGATATTATTTGTTTCAATTAATCATTTTTTAGATAAATGAATTATTTTAAAATAAAACTTGCAGTTTTCATAAGCTCGTATTACAATAAAACTTAAATCCATGAATCAAGTTTTATAGGAGGTTCAGTTATACGGGTAAAGCATCGATGTTTTATCAAATGTTCGGTACTTCAACAGCTAATTTTTATGGGTGGAATTTTTAAATTCAATGTGATGGAGGATGATAGTATGGAAAATGTAAAATTAAAACGAACACTGAAAACAAAGGACCTGGTAGTATTTGGACTAGTATTTATGATTCCTTTGGCACCTGCAGGAATGTATGGTACCTATCTGGGACTTTCTGGAGGAATGGTTGCTCTTTGTTACTTGATTGGAATGGTAGCTATGTTTTTTACAGGGATGAGTTACCGGGTTATGTCACAGAAATTTCCACTGGCTGGTTCTGTATATGTATATGTACAAAAAGGGGTATCTCCTTTTCTTGGGTTTCTTACCGGCTGGTCAATTTTACTGGATTACTTTCTGATGCCAGCAACAGTAGTGATTATCGGAAGCTCATTTGGAAATGCACTGGTACCAGCAATACCAGTTTGGGGATGGGTATTGGCTTTCATTGCATTTAGTACCATTGTGAATGTTATCGGAGTAGATTTTATGTCAAAGTGCAGTTGGATTTTATTTGTACTGCAGCTTGTTGTGATTGTAGCTTTTGTAGGATGTGTAATCAAATTGCTTCTAAATGGAACTATACATTTTAGTACAATTTCTTTCTATAATCCGGGACATTTTAATATTTCAAAAATTCTTCAGGCTACTGGAATTGTTATACTTAGTTATCTGGGTTTTGATGCTATAAGCACTATGGCAGAGGAAACTATAAATCCAGAAAAATCCGTAGGTAGGGCTATTATTCTGTCAATACTGATCATTGGTTTAATCTTTATCGTTATCACTTTCTTTGCTGGAATGGCCTATCCAGCTTATCAAAAACTAAATGAAGGTACAGCGTTTATCGATGTGGTTGCTTTTGTGGGAGGAAAATGGCTGACTGTGCTCACTAGTATTACTCTGATAGTCTCCTTTGGAATTGCTACAACCCAGGCATCTCAGGCCGCAGTAGCCCGTGTTCTTTTCGCGATGGCAAGAGATGGCGCGCTTCCAAAACAGTTAGCTTATGTTAACAAAAAATTTCAGACACCAGTTGTTGCGACTTTGTTCGTAGCGATTGTTATTACACCGCTTGCTCTGTTATGTTCTTTAACCCAGATTGCTACTCTAGTTAGTTTTGGGGCGCTGTTTGGATTTATGTTACTGAATATTGCAGTAGTAAATCTATTTTTCTTGCAGAATAAGAAGAAAGAAACAGTTACTACAAAACATGTTTTTCAGTATATGATTTGTCCGTTAATTGGTTTTGCGGTTACTCTCTGGATTTTCATAAATCTGAGTATTGATGCCCATATAGTAGGAGGACTCTGGATTCTAGCTGGGTTTTTGTATCTTCTTTCAATAACAAAGCTATTCACGTGTCCGGTTCCTCAGATAGAGTTGAATTAGTAGATTGGGTAGTTTTGCCTATCCCGCCAAAAGGGTATATTAGGTGCGGGAGTTCTCGTTGCTGGTAGTACAGATTGTCCAGTTGTTAGTTGCAATCCTTTCTTAGGTATGTATAGTGCTATTACCAGGCTTGGCGCAGATCGAATTGTTCGGAGTCCTAAAGAAGTTCTTATAGCAGCTCAAGTACTCATTATGTGTACCAAAAGTTCAGCATATTTATCACATGATGATGAAAAGATGGGCTCAATTGAAGTTGGAAATCTAGCAGATTATGTATTAATAGATACACCATTATTAGAAGTTGAGCCAGAAAAAATTCGTGATACTACTGTACTTAAGGCGTTTCTTAATGGTAAGGTTGTTTATGAAGCATAAATTACTAACTCTATTTAGTTTAAAATTGAATATATGTATATATCAAAAGGGAATTCATTTATTGGATTCCCTTTTATCTTGTTAAAATATATTGATAATAATAAATATATTGACGATAAAAAAATATATAGGTATACTTTACATAATCTTTAGTACTTATCCATTTAGTAAATGTGGTTAATTATATTTGTTGAAATCGGAATATCTTAATCAAATGGGGGCGTAACATGGAGTTATCAACTATTTTTCTAATATTTATGTATGTAATTAATGTTGCATCTGTTTTAACACTAATTTTTGTAAAACGAAGTGATACGAGAGTTATATTTGCATGGCTTTTAGCATTCTATTTTCTACCATACGTAGGTTTTATTCTTTATTTCTTTATTGGTAGTAAATATAGAATGCGTGTTATGTCAAAAAAATATGGTATGAGTGAAATAGAAGAAAAGTACAATAAAGTACTTGATAAACAAATTCATGATATTGCTGCTGATAAAATAAATTTTAAAGAAGTAGAAACTGAAAAATATACAGATCTGATAACGATGAACTCAAAAAATACAATGGGTTATTTTACTCAAAATAATAATGTAGAGCTTTTTATAAGCGCAAAGGAAAATTTTTCTCGGATTTTTGAAGATATTAAAAATGCAACCAGAAGTGTAGAAGTAATGTATTATATTTTTAAATCAAAAGACAACATTGGTAAAAAATTTCTTCGACTTTTAGAGGAAAAGGCAATTCAGGGAGTAAAAGTAACGCTTATATATGATGGTATTGGCTCTTTACATACTCATATGAGTGATTTTAAGGAGTTAATAGAATCCGGTGGGCATGTATACAGATTTTTGCCATCAATGTTAAAAAGTTTTTTACTTGTCAATTACAGATTGCATAGGAAAATAGTTATTGTTGATGGAAAAATTGCTCATACTGGTGGAATTAATGTGGGTGACGAATATTTTGGTTTAAAAAAGATAAATAAACCATGGAGGGATACAACAATACGTTTGACTGGTAACAGTGTCCTTTCATTTCAAACAAGATTTTGGACTGATGTGGTTTTTTTGCAAAACCAAAGTTTTAGAAAGAAAAATAGAGCTAAATTGATCTTTGATGAAAAGTTATTGAAAAGCTTTTATAGTCCAATAAAAGAAGGAAACCTAGGAGTACAAGTACTCTCAAGTGGCCCTAGTAGCCGAAATGACACTATAAAAGATGCTTATGTTAAAATGATTACCACCGCAAAAAAATATTTATATATTCAGACGCCATATTTTATTCCAGATAAAACTTTATTAGAAGCTCTAAGGCTTGCTGCAGCTTGTGGTGTTGATGTTAGAATCATGCTTCCTGGTATACCCGATAAAAAATCTATTTATGCTGTTTCTTTATTAAACGTGGCTAAACTCTTAAATGATGGTGTAAAGGTATATCTACATTCAGGTTTTCTTCATGCAAAAACACTGGTTATAGATGATCACGTTTCAACAGTAGGCACTGCAAATATTGATATTAGAAGTTTTAGCCTTAATTACGAGATCAATGCATTTATCTATAATAATGATTTTGCAATCAAATGCCGTGATACATTTTTAAATGATATCAAAGATTGTACAATATTCGATATTGAAACTTATTCTAAGCGGGGACTATGGAAAAAAATTTATGAATCTATTTGGCGTTTTATTTCTCCAATTGCTTAAAAAATGGAGTTGTTTTAATCTACATCAAAATATATACTAACATTATGCATTCTTGCAAAATTCCATACTTGTGAGATTGTAACGGTAGTTTCTATATTTTTTTCAAATACTGCACCATACTGAATACGAATTCTCATTAACAGTGAAATCACCGTTACCATCTTCAGCTATTTTAATTTCTCCAGAAACATTACCAGTTACATCTACAAAGGTCTTACCTGAAAGATTTTTTCCAACAAACATTTTCTTAGAACCATCGTTCTTTGCATTAGAAATTAAGGCAGCTAGACCATTTTCTCTTGTCCATCCCACAATATGTGCATTATCAAAATAATCATGTTGCTCCCCATAAGCAAAATCTTGCCTTGCTTTTAATAATTTATCTAATTGATCTTTTAGTGGATCAATATCATGACTTGGCAATCCATAATAATCTCCAAAAAACACACAAGGTATACCTTCTTGTCTTGTCAAAATAAAAGTGTATGCTTGTAGTTTAAATGCGTTGTCTACCCAAGACTCAAGAGACTGTTCAGGTTGAGTATCATGGTTGTCTACAAAAGTCACTGAATTCTCCGGATAACAACTTATTAATGTATTTGACATTAAATCCCTCAAATCATAGTTTTCCTTCTCATTTGCGGCTGATACAAAGTTATAGTGCAGTGGTACATCAAAAACATTAAACATGTGTGAAGTATCCTCAACATATTTTTTCAAAACATCCATATCAGTATGCCAATATTCTCCTACTGTAAAAAGCTCTTTACTTGTGATTTTTCTTATGTCATTAATAAACCTTTTGAAAAATTCAAAGTCTATATGTTTTACTGCATCTAATCTAAACCCATCAAGATCTGCTATATCAATGTACCATAATGCCCACTTTAAGAGTTCATCATATACTACAGGTGAACTAACATCTACATCTGTAAGCATAAGATAAGCATAGTTACCATTTTCATCATCTACTCCTTCATCCCAACTCTTACCAAGCCCAGTAAATTGAAATATGGCACTTTCCTTTTTATTCTCATCCCAATCTACCCCATCAAAATGTTTCCAGTTCCATTTAAAGTCGGAGTACTTATTATTTCTTCCAGAGAAGTTAAATTTAGTCCATGCTTTTATATCGTATTCATCAGATATTTTATTATTTCGATCTTCTGGATCCACTTTAGCTACCTTTACCCATTCAGTATGATCTGCTCCACCTTTGTGATTTACTACTATATCTGCTAATATCTCAATATCGTTTTCATGAGCCTCGGCTATTGCATTTATATATTCATCTTTTGTTCCATATTTAGTTCTCACGCTTCCCTTTTGATCAAATTCACCAAGATCGTATAAATCGTATATACCGTAACCAGTGTCATTACTGCCACCTGAACCTTTATATGCTGGCGGAAGCCAAAGTGTATTTATGCCTACATCACTTAGTGCTGTGCATTGTTCCTTTAAAAATTTCCAATGTCCTCCATCTGATGGCAAATTCCATTCAAAAAATTGCATTATAGTTTTATTCATATAATTCAGCTCCTTATGATATCTAGTGTAGAATTTAATCCATTCATGACATTATTAAATTATTATTGAGAATATATTAATCTGCTGATTTCAGTATTTACTATTTAAAACAAATTATAGCATATTTCTCTCATTATGAATATGCTGCTGTAATATTAATACCAACTTATGTATTAGAACAAATATTATCATTGATAAGAAATTGGGAAATACTTATAGTTGATAAAAAAGTGAACAAGTTAGGAATCAGTTTAATGTTAGTTTAAGACTATTTTTATCTTTTGGTACATGTTACAATAAATTGAAATTTAATTATAATATATACAGCTATTCAATAAAAAATATATAATAGAGGTGTTTTTGTGAATCAAAGAAGTAGCGGAATATTAATGCACATAACATCCTTGCCTAGTAAATATGGAATAGGTACATTTGGCAAGGAAGCTTATAATTTTATTGATTTTTTGAAAGAATGTAGTCAAAAATATTGGCAAATACTGCCTTTAAACCCTACTAGTTATGGAGATTCCCCATATCAATCCTTTTCTGCTTTCGCTATTGATCCATACTTTATAGATTTCGATTTGCTTCTAGAAGATGGTTTATTGAATGAAGAAGACTATGCTTGTGTGGATTTTGGAAAAGATATATCTAAAGTTGATTATGAAAATATTTTTAATAAGAAAATTAATATATTAAAGATTGCTTTTAAAAATAGTAAAAATAGATTTTTATGTGATATAGAGGAATTTAAAGCTCACAATATATGTTGGCTAGATGACTATACTTTATATATGGCAGTTAAAGAAAAACATGATTTAAAATCATGGAAATATTGGAACAATGATATTAAATTTAGAGAAAAAAGTGCGATTGATTTATATAAAAAAGAGCTTAAAGAAAGTATTAACTATTGGGTATTTGTTCAGTTTATAGCATATAAGCAGTGGAGTATGCTAAAAGACTATGCAAATAACAATGATATCAAAATCATTGGCGATATGCCTATTTATGTGGCAGAAGACAGTGCGGATATGTGGTCAAACGAAAGGTTGTTTCTAATTGATGAAAATAAAAATTCCACAATGATTGCAGGTTGCCCTCCCGATTATTTCTGTCCAGATGGTCAACTATGGGGAAACCCCATATATGATTGGAAATATATCGAAGGAACAGGTTTTGAGTGGTGGATAGAACGTTTTAGAAAAGCTTCGGAACTTTATGATGTTATTAGATTAGACCATTTTAGAGGATTTGAATCTTACTGGGAAATACCTAATAAAGAAACTAAATCAGTAAATGGTAAATGGGTTAAAGGACCCGGTATCGAATTATTCAATAAAATAAAAGATGCTCTAGGAGATGTAAATATTATTGCTGAGGACTTAGGTTTTATAACTAAAGAGGTTATCGACTTAAGAATTTCTCTAGGCTACCCTGGGATGAAAGTTTTACAGTTTGCATTCGATTCCGGAAAAGAAAATATCTATCTTCCACACAATTACGAAGAAAATTGTGTAGTATATATAGGCACTCATGATAACGAGACAATACAAGGCTGGATAGAGAATGCAAATAAAAAAGACCTTGATTTTGCTATAAATTATTTAGAGTCAAATAAAGAAGACTTAAATTATTGGAATTTTATAAATTTTGCATTAGAATCTAAAGGAAAATTAGTGATAATACAAATGCAAGACTACTTAGGTTTAAATAATGAAGCCAGAACAAATATCCCTTCAACCATAGGGTGCAACTGGACATGGAGGGTAAAGAAAAGTGAGCTAACAAAGGATTTAGCATATAAAATAAATGAAAAAACAAAATATTATAATAGATAGGCTTCTACTTTCTGACATAGTCACCACGTTCCCATAGTGTTGACTATGTCAGAAAAACTTCAAACTACATACATTTTCAACATCCTTATTAAACGTAGCCATTTTTTAATATATTATGTTTTTTTCTTAATCTTAAGATTATCAATATTTATTATTAATTAAAAATAAGTCTTTACAAATATTTATTACCATGTTATTATTAGTTCATAAACAAAGAAACAGAATTAACTTAGTACAAGAAGTGGAAGTAATTCCACAAAGATATTAACTTTCATTAGATAAAGTAAAGTAATCGCTAATAGAAAGGGGATAGTCCAATGTATCAAATTAAATCTTCAGAGTTTTTAGAGGTTAGTAACAGTTTATAAATAAGAGGTCTTTAGGATATGTGATAAGACAAAGAAAAATTACTTAAATTGAAATAAATTACTAACTCTATTTAATTTAAAATTGAATATATGTATATATTAAAAGGGAATTCATTTATTGAATTCCCTTTTTTCTTGTTAAAAATCATATTGGCAGCCTATGCTCGATTTACACTGGGTCAATAACCATTTTATCCACAATATCATGATAAAAAAATTACTTATCCACAATTAATTAACCTTACCCCTCATTTTATGCTAAACTTATTTAAAGGTTTTTTAACACTTTTATTATTTAATAGCGATTTTAGCTGTACTCTTGCTATTTGGTTTAATTTAAATTACTAACACTACCTGCAAGTTAAATTTCAAGCCTAATAAGGAATGTATTTAAAATATCTTGGAGCAGTGTTTGGATCAACAGGTTTTATTTGACCCTCTTCTACTGCAACTCTTATATTTCTTGATACACTAGATATTCCTTTATCGTCTAAGCCAAAACGTTCCCTTAAATTTGCTATTGCCTTTATATAAAATTACACGAATAGCCTTTCTTTGAAAATGTTTAAAATCGGATATGCGATGACTGGATGTCATCGCATATCTAGAAATTATTTGAATATGAAGTATTATCTTTTTTTAGAATAATATTTCTGTTTTGGACTTGTCGGTTTAGCTGGTATTGTTAATTTCAATAAACCACCTTTAATCAAAGGGTTTAAAATATTCTTTCTGAAATAGTCTCTATTAAAAAGGTCCATAAATTCTTGCATTTCGCTTCTGGTTCTTGGTATCACACAAAATTCTAATAAATCTTTTACTTCTTCATCGGCTTGCATGGTAACTTGTGAGGTCAGCGGAATAATCGTCTTAAAAATATCTCCTTCAATGAAGGTAGGCTCTACACCAGAGTATATCTTATTATATTTATAAATATTTCTGACTCCTGATCCCAATTCATCCACCCATCCAATTTCTTTGAAGAACTTTGCTATTGTTGGATTCTTTGGAAATGGTGAAACGTTCTCAAGATCAATGATACCATTACCATGAGACTTGTTACTATTTTCAACAAAAACTCTATCTTTTTCAATAATCAGCTTTGCCGGGAATGGATTAGCAAATTCTCTATGAATGAGTAAATTAGAAACAACTTATCTAAAAATTTTGTCTCTAAGGCTAATTCTTATATCTCCTGCACTTTTTAAGAGTTCTAAATCATTCATTGACTTCCATGGATGATCTGATCTTTCTTTTAGCTCATGTGTATTTTCTGCAGTTTTCGCCACATATTTGTTTATACTCCTAACTCTACCAGCATTCAGGGATTTATCTGTAGCAGCAATAGCTATAGCATCTTGTATCTCTTTATACGTTTTATATCAATCTTCCCTATGTTCCTCAAGCCAATTTAACATTTCTAGAAATTGTTTAACATATGTGTCAGACCAACTAAATCCACCAGTTGAAGGAGCAATTAATTCCTCCATCCATTTCACCTATATATATTAGAAATTTGATACTCACCTTTTGTTTCTGCCGCCACTTCAACATATTCTTTATTACTATAATCTACTTTCACTATATCTTTACTCTCTTTACTCTCTTTACTCTCTGGTTTATCTTCTAACCTATTATTAATACACTCTTCTATAATAAACTTCAATTGATTTTTAACAGTTTTCTCATCTGCTAATATATCTATTCCCTTAGTGAATATATCAAAAGTAGAGTTTTCATCATATTTCAATTTATAACTATTAGCTTCATTTTTACCGAATGCCAATAATATGCCCTTCGGTGTTATTTTGCTATTAACATTATTCATGCATATTAAATAACTTAACATTTGATAGTAAACTGAATTTGTTAATTTAGTTTTTCCATAAAGGTTTATGTATTTAGTATCTATTATTAATACTGGTACTTCATTTTTATAAATAACTATATCAGGTATCATTATTAAATATCCCGTACTTTCATTCTCTTTTGATATTTTCTCTATTCTATTCAAATCTACTTGCTCTTTTATCGTTAACTCCTTAAACTGTTCTAATATTATTTCATTTAGTAATAAAAATATATACCTTTCAAATAATATATCCGTAGAAACTATAAAATTGCAAAATACATTATCTCCCTCTTTCAAAGATGAGTATAATGATCCTTTAATAATCATTTCAGCTATTGCAATTGCAACATCATAATGACTATTTATTTTAGTTTTATTATATTTGATTTTATTTTTTATTCCATTATAGTTAATATTATTTAAAATGCTTGAGAATTCATTTTTTAGTGTTATTATTTTAGATCTTTGAATATTAGTTATATGCGTAGAATTGCTTATTTTTTCTAGAGCTATATATAATAAGATATTTTCATCAGTTAAATATGTCATTTCATTATACTTACAATAAAATTTAATTGGCACTATGTTTTTACTAATATGTTTATTGAAATCTAACCTTCCTTTTAAATAGTATAAATTTTCATTATTTGAAGTGTACTTTTTACTTAAACCAATATTTTTAATCTTATTTATTTCTATTATAAATATATCTATTAATTGATTCAAAATATATTTACCGTTTTCAATTTCTATTTTCTCTCTTGGATCAAAGTAAATAAATGATTTATTTACTTTGAATTTATACTTACTATAAGTAATTTTCTCCATCATTCTAAATACTTCTAAAACATCACTTACTTTTGAATAAAATCTATACTCCTGTTTATCCTTTTTTATTATTCCTATACAATTATTAGGACTAACAATTGTACTATCATTTACATCTTTTATCGTAAGTGGGATAAGAAAATTTCTTTTTATATACTTTACAAAACTATTATCTTTGTTTAGTATGAATGTTTGATTTTCTGAAATATTATCATTTTTTATCATTATTTGCCCCTATGCTTTTTTTAAGCAGAAAAAGTATTAATAAAATTTATTACTAAATCATTATCTTCTTTATTAAATCCGTTAATTTCATCTAATATTTCATTTTCACCTAAAGATTCTATTAATTGAGATAGTTGTTCAAAAAATAATTCTTCCAAATAAGGAAATATATCGTATTTCCAGGCAGCTATTATGTCTTCATCTTTTATAGTTTCACCTAATATAAGGTAAGCATGTCCAATAGTCTTATCCTGCCCAACAAACGGTATTACCATTATTCTTCTATTTATACACTCTATAGCTTTAGCTGATTTATATAATAAGTTTTCATTATCATCCATATTTAATGGTACAGGATTATATAAATTCTGTATAATATTTAGTTTAGGCATAGTTGGCAAAAATTTAAATCTTCTTCTAAGTGCTAAATCCATATTTCCTATACTTCTATCAGCCGTATTCATAGTACAAAGAAAGTGTATGTTTTTAGGAATTCCAAACTCCTCTTGGGTATATGGAAGTTTTACTGTAATTTCATCTCTTCCCCCTAAACGTTTTTCATTTTCTATAAGTGTTAAAACTTCGCCAAATACTTTTACTATATCGCCTCTATTTAATTCATCTATTATAAATACAAAATCCTCTGCTAAATTCCAATCTATATCTCTTTTATGTTTTTTATAAAATTGAATACTATTTTTCCAGTATTTTAAATGAACTATCAATTCATCATGAGATAACTTCAGATTTTCTTCATTATTTAATAATACATTCTTTAGCGCCTTAAAACAAAACTCTTTTAATACACCTATCTTATAATAGTAACTCAAATTTTCAACAATACAATTTGCAGTTATACCCTCTATAAAATCTTCATATTCAAATGACCCATGCATAGTTATAAATTCAATTCTTGATTCATTATCTTTAAAATCATCATATCTAGCATCGATAGCATCCCTATATATTTTACTTTCTTCATTCATTACATACATTTTTTCTTCACTATCATCTTCAGGAGATATTGCCACTTCATATAATCCTTGACTAGCTACAAATTTAACTTTAGACAACAAATCCATTGCTATATCATTTAAATAATATTTTTTAATTCTTGAATTACTTTCTCCTTCACTCAATAAATTAAGATTTTTTAAATATGCTATTGCCCAAGGTAAAAAAGTCATATCATCTGATTCATAATTTAAACATTTTTTCAACATTTGTTTTTCTTCGTCATTCGGCTTGTTTTTACCCTTAAATTGAAAAATATATCCTTGTTCTAAACCTAATCTTAATGTTGTTATAATTGTATTCTTCCAAAGACTCATATTTTTCTCATCTGTATTAATTAATTCTTCTATAAATGTTTCTAAAACAAAATTCGGTAAATAATCTTCTGGGAAATCTTCTATGTTTTTATAACTTTCTTTATATTTATTTTTAATTTCTATTCCCTTATCATTAAGACCTAAATTAGGCCTTGGAGTACTTTTCCAAGATGTCTCAGAAAGTCCGAAATTGGTGATTATTCTTTCATGTTGAACGTATGCTGAAGGAGCATTCCACCCATTCTCTTTCTTTATATATTCACTTTCTAAAATATCTTTATCTTGTTCAACAAAATCTTTCATGATTTTGTTGATAGAATATAAATTTCTATAACATTTTTTCCCTGGCTTATAATCACTCTCTGTTAATAAATACATATTATCAGCGTAAAACTTGTCTAATCTTTTTAATAATTCATTTTTAGGCATTTGTTCATTTTTGTTTAATAAATTATTATCAGTATAGTCTATTTCTGTTATATCACTAAGTATTTTAACCGCTTCTTCTTTCAATCTAAATGTTTTACCCGTGCCTGGAGGTCCATAATAAATTGTTTGTAATTTCATTTTTGTAGCCCCTCTTAATTTTTGATTATTGTTCAAACTATTTATAATGTGATTCTATATATCCTATAATTATACATTAAAAAAAGTCTAAGTAAATTATTCAGACTCTTTTTTGCCAATATATTCTTTTATCTGTTTAGCTATTTCTTCAGCTAATAATGGTGGAACAGCATTTCCAACTTGTTTATACTGACTTGTTTTTGATCCAATAAAAATAAATTCATCTGGGAAAGATTGAATTCTAGCACTTTCTCTTACAGAAGGTACTCTGTTTTCTTTATAATGGAAATAATTTCTATGTCCTGTATCTATTGTATTAGATGGTAAATTACTATTCATTCTTTGAAAGGCTTTATTATATTTTCTTACCCCCCAATATTCCTCAGGCAAATCTGATATTTTTCCACCATCCTTTATCATTCCAATTATATTCTTAGTTTGCTCTGTATGCACAGTAAAATTATGATTTAATATGGTATCACTATCTCTACGCATAAGTTCTTGATATTTACTTAATGGCTTACTATCATAATTATATGTTTCTTTATATTCTTTTAAATTATCTAAAAATGGTAGATCACTTAATGCATCGATTGTTGATACCTTATAATCCTTTTCTTTTGGAAATCTAAATTCAACATTCTTTATTCCTACAAAAAATACTCTTTGTCTATTTTGTGGCACTCCATAATTAGCTGCATTAATTACTTTGGGAGGAGAAACAGTGTACCCTAATTTTTCAAACCTACTAACAATATCATCTCTAAACATTCCATTATTTAAAGTAAGTAATCCTCTTACATTTTCTATTACAAAAAATTGTGGATTTACTGCTTCTACTACCCTACAATACTCTAAATACAGATGATTTCTTGGATCATCTATATTTCTTGTTCCTACTGTACTATATCCCTGACAAGGAGGACCGCCGATAACGCCAACAATCTTCTTTTTCTCACTTAAATCTTTAAGAAATTCATTATCCAACTCATGTATATCCTTACAAACTGCAATATTATTTTTATGATTGTAATTATAAGTATTAATAGCATCATTCCACATATCAATTGCAAACTCTATTTCAAATCCTGCCTTTTCAAATCCTAAGCTTAATCCACCACAACCACAAAATAAATCTATAATACTATTTTTCTTCATCTGATATTATCTCCTTTAATGCATCAGCTATAGCCTTTGATAATAGCGGAGGTACTGCATTCCCAACCTGTCTATATTGTGCAGTCCTTGACCCTTTAAATATAAATGAATCATAAAAAGACTGTATTCTTGCTGCTTCTCTTACAGTAGGAATTCTATTATATTTAGGATGAAAATAATTGCTATGCGCATTACCTGTGTCAATAGTAACTGATGTATCCTCTTCATTTAACCTCTTATATGCTGAAGAATGCCTATTACTTCTCTTATTATCAAATAGATTTTCTGGAATATCTCTCCAATTTCCTCCCTGTGGTACACACAAAACACGCTTTTGCACAATATCAGCGGGATACTTTATTTCGTGATTATAAATAGTATCATCATCTTTTCTTAAATACTTTTGATACTTTGTTCTTGGTTTATTGCTAATAATATATTTTTCATCTTTTGTATTTTTATCAAATTCATATAATTCTTCTAATGCCTCTTTTACGGTAATAATACTGTTTTGTTTTTTCATCTTTTCAAAATTAAATTCATGATTTTTAGTCATTACAAAAAAATTTCTTAATCTTTTTTGCGGTACTCCATAATACGAAGAATTTAATATTTGGTGATTTACTTTATAGCCTCTGCTCTGAAAAATTTCATAAATTCTATCCTTCGCATAGCCATTATTATTTGTAACTATTCCTCTAACATTTTCAATGACAATTGCCTTAGGATCTGCTAGTTCAACAAATTTTACAAACTCAAAGAACAACCTATTTCTATCATCTTCTTCTTCCTTTTTATATCTATTTGCTGATGAAAATCCTTGACACGGGGGGCCGCCAATTATAACATCTATGTTCTTTAGTTCCCCAAAGTTCTTTATAATTTCACTATTATCCATTTTAAATAAATCAGTACAAATACCTTTTGCATTTTTAAAATTGTAATTAAATGTTTCTATTGCTTCCTTATTAAAATCAATCCCACCTACTATATTGTACCCTGCTAACTTAAATCCAAGACTTAAACCACCACACCCACAAAATAGATCAATAACATTTAACATACTCCACCTCTTATCTTAAGTTACAAATTGAATGAATTATAATTCAAATTTTCTTTCTCGTAATTTATTCCAATGTAATCTGCTGTTACATTTATTGAAGAATGATTAAATAATTTCTGTAAATACTTCAAATCATTATTTCGCATATAAAAATGATATCCAAATGTCTTTCTTAATGTATGAGTACCCACTTTAATATTAACACCTACGTTTTTACTTGCATCATTCAATATTCTGTATGCTTGAGATCTTTCAATTGGGTTATCTCCTTTTTTACTTTTAAATATAAATGACTTATTACTTAGAATATTTCCATTACTTTTTATATATTTTTGGAAACATTCCTGCACGATATCATTAATATAATATGATATATTATTAAATGATATTTTATCCACTATATTATTATGTTCATCAACTACATCCGAGAATTTTAATGACAAAATTTGTGTAATTCTCAAGCCTGTATTTATTCCCACTATAAACATAAGATAATTTCTGAAATTACTTAACCTAAGAAATTCTTTTATTTTTCTTATATCTTCCTTATTCTTTATAACATCAACTTTATTCATGTTTCACCTCTAATACAGCATAACAAGCTTTATTATATGATATGCTGTGATGATAATCAATCATTTTTTCGGTTATTTAATACATATATTATAGAAATAATTTACCTATAGTTCTATATGTACCTTTTTATATTTTAAATTATACAGAACATGGGTTCTTCTGTAAACCCCCAGTTTGTATCCAATTCTCTTGTTTTAATGTAAGTACGTTTCCAAAATTAATTTAAATAAACACCCCGTTGATTCTCATACATTTCACTAATTACCGCCTTTATCAAGGGCTACATTATATAATGGATTTCCCCCGTACGTATATCTTAGTCTTGAAAAGTTATCATTACATTACCAACAATAAACCTAATCTTAATTAACAGGCAAGTACTTATCAGCTTTTGTTGACATCTCTTAGAGCACATCCAGCTTAACTGAATGTGCTCTAATGGATTTCGTAACGAAATCAGAAGTTATTGACTCTATGATATTTCAATGTGATTTTGGACTTTTAAACAGATGGAATCTCTAAAAATATATTTAAGTCATTATTCCATTTTTAAAATCTGCAAGTTCATGCATACATTCTACTTATTTATTCCAATAATTCTAACACTTTCTTAGCAATAGCTTTTCCAAGCAAAGGAGGTACAGCATTCCCGACTTGCTGATATTGCGAGTCTTTTGTTCCTTTAAAAATATATGAATCTGGAAAAGATTGTAACCTTGCTGCTTCCCTTATACTCACGGCTCTATCAATTTTAGGATGAATCCACATTGACTTCCTTACATTTACAACCGCCCCGCATTGAGTACTATATTTAAGTCTTTGATATATTGTATTCTGAGTTCTGCTCGGATTAGCATATGTTTCTTGTTGCTCTGTATTAAGATCATGAAAATTTTGTCCCTCTGATAATGTCTCAAACCTTTTTAAGGCAACTTCTCTAGTACTTGTATTCACATGATTATATATTGTCTCTGAATCAAAAACAAAATCTGAATATATAGAAGGACATTTAATGTCCTTCTTTTGCTTTACCTTGCCAATTTCATTAACAATTTTATCAGGAGATATTAATTCTAAATCACTAATAGCATTAAATATTGTTGTATAAGTTTCTTCCTTTGTAACTAACTTTATCGGTAATTTCACATCTTTCTTTGATGTAGCGATTATGTCATCTCTAACACCAATAATAATTAACCTCTCTCTTGTTTGAGGAATTCCAAAGTTAACCGCATTTAATATTCCACTATCAAATATATATCCCGCTTTCTTAAATGATTCCAATAAGAAATCAAAAACATTATAAGTTTCTACTTTTATTGTAATATTTTCATTTTTTATATAAAAATCTATCAAATAAATGTTATGCTTAAAAATCTCATTAAATTTATTTAATACTTTTTGTGCCTCTATTATACTCTTTATGCATTTTAAGCACTCTTTTGGCCTATTCTCTTCAAAATTTTCTTTTATTAAGACCCACTGGTTTCTGTATTCCTTGGCATAATAATTTTCATGATAACTATCCCAATTTGCAATGATTTTTTTTAGATTAACTAACTTGTCTTTTGCTTTTTTTTCATTTTTTATTATTGAATTCAATAGCATATATATATCATTTTTCAAAGAAAATCTACATAAATCATTAACTCCATTATTATTAATAAAATCAACAATTAATGATGTAAGTGTATTATTTATTCCAATATCTACTTCCTCAATTTTAGTTTTCAAATTAAGTCTATTAATTAAAGCTAAATCATCTTTTCCAACGAAAAATTTATGTTTTACAGATCTTATAGCTTTTACATTTTCAAAAACAAATACCTTTGGTTTAATTGCTTCAATGAATTTTACATATTCTTTAACAAGTTGGTTATTATTTGATATTAATGAACTCTTATTCCTGTTAACATTAGAGAATCCCTGGCAAGGAGGTCCCCCCACAGCTACATCTGCTTCTCCAAAATCTATTTTTATACTATCTATATTTTTAACTACATCAATAATATCACCTTCCATCCTTACATTTTGATGATTAGTAATATAGGTTTCTTTCATAAATTTATTAATTTCTACTGCTAAAGTAATATCAAATCTTTTAGTGCTTAGAAAGCCTAAACTTAATCCGCCTGCACCTGCAAAAAGATCAATAATTTTATATCTGTTCATCATAATTCACCTATCTATAAATATTTATTCTATTTAGCAACATAACATCAAACTAAAAAGATTTCAATACTTAATACTTTTATTTATTTTATGCAAACATAAAATCTACGCCACTGTAAATGCCGTAGATATTAATTTCCTCTAATATATTTACATAATTCAATTTTTTCTAACATCTTTAGGAATTTATATCAAACGGCAACCCCGTCTCTTTCAGCTTTTTCATATAATTGATATAATATCTTTGATTGTTTTTCGGATGGTGGTTGCAGCGTTTCTAAAGACATCTTTTTTAATATATCTAACTGGGCACGTGATATTTTAGATGTTAATTCATATTTTTTGTAATATTCATACAAGTTTCTCCAAATTCCCTGCTTTATTTTAACAACAAACACCTGCATTTCTATTCCACTCTCTATTTTTTTATCCTTTCTATCCTCTTTCTTATTATATTTTTGATCTTGTTTAGCAATAAGCAGTTTTTCATCAATAACTATATTCATTTCAATTAATTTAACCATCTCCCAGCATCCCACCTTTTTACACCATTGGCTTACATTTGCATTTAATTATACAACATAATAATGTTATTATTAAAATACTACAGAAGGAAAGTCTCCCTTATAACTACAGATCAATGGAATCAATTGATTCTCCACCTAATTTGTAATTAAATTTATGTCTTACTATATTAACTAATCCCTTATTCCACCAGAACCAGCAGTTGTACTTATCAACTTTTATAAAATAGTTTAAATTTCATGTAAAAAATCACGCTAGGATAAGCGTGATTTTTTTATTAAATATATTACTACTTTACGTGGTGTTATTTTGTTTTTGAGTGTTTTAACCTTTAAGTTTAGTTTATTCATCAACTTCGCACCCATAGTAATTGCAATATATTTCATCTATGTTTAAAAGGTTTTGTATATCCTTATTTGTTAAGCTTATAGGTTCACAATCTGCATCATCATTTAGATCATTGTATTCTTCTATCATAGTGCTTAGGTTTTAATGGTATATCTTTCAAACTATCAACTAGTGCCGCGCTAGAACAACTGAAATTATTAAAACCCTTACGGGTAAAAATATTAACCAAGGTACTGTAGTAAATGCTAATAACCGTATTTATGATAGTCTTGAAATATTTGAAGATGCTATTAAGGATAAACTTAAAATTACCTATATCATGCTCAGTAGTTAAAGTGATTATTGAAATCTGTCTTTTCCTCAATACTGTTTGCTTTAGTAATCAAATTTAATTTTTTAAATCCTTTATTGTAAAACCATATTGCATTTAAAAGAAGTAAACTACTTGTAATAAAAAATACATATTTAATACCCAAATGCGCTGCTATTTGCCCTCCAAACACAGAACCACTAAAACTTCCTAGGTAAAATGCAGACATATTAAATCCAAAGATCCTTCCGGCAATAGCATCTGGAGTTATCTTTTTAAGTAATGAATTGATTGATGGAACTAATCCGGCCGTTGCAAATCCAAGTAGAAAACGTAGCCCCATTAGTTGCCATGGATTTTTTACAAAAGCTTGAGGTATGAATATAATTCCGGACACAATAAGAGCTATAAGCATAACCTTTTGTGGTCCAATCTTATCGGACAATTTCCCAAGTCTAGGAGCAACTATTACACTTGAGAGTCCCGCTGCTGAAAATACTATACCAGAAATAAGTGCAATATGTGATGTATTATTTGATAACTGAAATATATATACAGTTATTATAGGTTCAATAGAAAAATAGGCAAGTTGTAACACAAATGAAGTTACAAACATAGTTACAATAAGGCTAGAATCAGGTAATTGCCTCCATACTTCTTTGGTACTTAAAACCTTTTTTTCTTCTGGTATGAATGTCTCTTTAACGAACAACAAAGTTGAAATGAATGCAACAAATGTTAGTATTCCAGTTAAAAAGAATGTAAATTGTAATCCTAAAATTTCATCCAAAAATCCACCAATTAGAGGTCCAAGTAGAGAACCAGAAACCGATGCTGTTGAAAGTACTCCCAGAGCCCATCCTACATGTCTTTTTTCTGTCTGAGTTGCTATAAGAGTGATACACGCTGTACAGTATCCACTTATCACTCCCTGAAGCATTCTTAATCCTATCAGTTGATATACATTTTGGGCCAGTCCCATACTTCCCACTACAATAGACATTCCAAGACTTGCACGTAAAAGCATAGGTTTTCTTCCAATTTTATCTGCTGCATAGCCCCATATTGGTGAAAAAATTGCTGACAAAATATATGTAACTCCAAAAACAATTCCTGATATCTGCTCAATTGCTGCTGTATTATGTATTCCTAACTGTTTTATATAAAGAGGCATAATAGGAGCTATTTGACTGATGCCTACCATTGTAACAAATATTCCAAACCAACAAACAATTAAATTTCTTTTCCATATTTTCATAAATATATCTATCCCTTCTTATTTGTTTTTATTTTATTGTAATAAAATAAACGTTATATCATATGATACTTTCTAATATCATAATAAACTATATTAGAAAGCTTGTAAACTTCAAAATATAGTTTACACACTGCTATTTGTAGTTTGATAAAAATAGGTTATAATGATAAACTATTTTTAATAAATGAAATTGGAAAGGGAGATTAAATGATGCAAAAGCGAAACTTAACTAAGGAAAAAATTATTGAAACAGCTGTTTTGTTGGCCGATGAAATTGGAATTAATCAGATTACTTTCCAAAAAATTGCGGAAAAACTGGGTATAAAATATCAATCTTTATATAATCATTTTGCTAATATAGGTAATCTTAAAATAAAAATGACAGTATATCTTTTAACTAACTTGAATTTAGAGTTAATGCAAAGATTAGTTGGTAAAAGTGGTGAAATTGCTATCAGAGAGTTTGCATATGCTTATAGAGATTTTGCTTTTGAAAATAAGACCGCTTATGGAGTTTATATGAATGTTCCAAGTACTCAAGATGATGATGTAAAACGTTTAGCTGATGGAATTAACATTATTATACGCAAGATTTTAAATTATTATATAAAGGACGAAAGTCTTACAATTCATAAAAGTAGGGAATTGAGGAGTCTTTTGCATGGCTTTGTCTCTTTAAGTGCACATGGATATTTTCAAAATCCGGTAAACTTAGAAAAGAGTTTTCAAATAATGATTGATGATTTTATTACGTCTATTTTAAGTAATAGAAAAGAGTACTGCAATAGTTAGTAAACTGTGATCCAAATTCGACCACTGTTAATAATTTCATTTTAAAAGAATTGTAAATATATAATTTAACAAACAGAACTTGTCCATTACGTTACTAGCAAATTCGCTTCGCTCATAAAATCCCCCGGGAGTACAAAAAATGTTCTAATTCACAATGAAAATTAGAACATTTTTTATTGATTAATGTTTTAAAAACTGTTTCCTATATAATAAAAAATGCCCCCTATTAAAATAGTTAATAAAGTTATTTTAAATCAAATTATCTATACCATTAACCATAGTTTGTTCATTGTCATTAATAGGAATAACTATGCATTTTTGGCCATTAATTATTTGAGATTTTATTTGAGATACTTTTTCGGGTTTTACTTGTAGTATAACATCATAATGAGGGGTAACATTATTATCTTCTGCAAATGCATCTGGAACTTTCTCTAAATTAGTTTCTAAAGTTTCTTCTAAATCAGTTGCGCAGGCTTCTTCTAAAACCACATTATCATCATTAACTTCTGTAGACAGGTTAGTTTCATTATCTATAGTATTATCTTGTTTAACTTGATCAAGTCTTGCCTTAAGTATTTCCACTTGTTTATGAAGGTGTTCTTCCTTTTTTCTTTGCACATTTGCCTTAAGGGCCTTTGCGTCAATTAAATTTTTAGCTATTGTGTTATCATCACCAAAGTTCTCTACATAGGAGTTTTCAATCTTAGTAGTAATTTCCTGCGGAACTTCACTTTCTTTTAAAAGGTTTTGTATATCCTTCTTTGTTAAGCTTATAGGTTCACAGTCTGCATCATTATTTAGATCATTGTATTCTTCTATCATAGTGCTTAGGTTTTCTTGTATATCCATAAAAATTTTATCAGCTTTAATTTCATCAGAACTAAAAGAATCTTTAATAATTGATTGGAATGTTTCCTTTTGCATAGTAGCCGTTTGTTTTGAGAGGCACCCTAGAACATTTTCCATTAATTCAGCATGTGTATCCTTTGCATTTTTTGTGTAATACATAATAGAGTTCACATCGCAGCTACGATCAATAAAAGCAGGAAATACAAAGCCATTAGTTGGGGACTCGACTACCCAATCTCTAATACGTGCTTTTATTTCATTTTGCTGCTCAAAGTATCTAAGACCAGGCATGGCAAATCAAATTTTAATATTTTATCAAAATCTTTATCATTACCTAACCCTTTTCCTGTGTATAAAGGTATAGGCAATGTTGCGTAGTCCTTACTAGGAAATAGTATAACACCCCCAGTTATAGTGTTACTATCTCCATTTTTGAATGTATCCTTATTCCCATCTTGTAAATAATAAAGTTGCCTTGAAACACTTCCATTGAAAGCATATAAAATATCCCCATTTTCTGATCCTTTAGCATCCTTTATGACAAAATCTTGCGTTTCATTAGGAACAATTGAGACTAAATTTTTATACTTAGAATCACTTTTTATAACACCCTTATTTAATTTAAGATTTGCTATAATATTTGTCCT
>Ga0209430_1001045_pt1 | contig 22211 bp, 17 predicted proteins | sample BarGraIncub1133A_FD_184504 | JGI IMG/M metagenome (GOLD analysis project Ga0209430, IMG submission 184504) | Arctic peat soil microbial communities from Barrow, Alaska - Barrow Graham LP Incubations 11-33A (SPAdes) (version 2) | ecosystem: Environmental > Terrestrial > Soil > Wetlands > Peat... | reverse complement strand
ATACCGCGCAGCATATGAATCACCTGTACATGTCAGATCAGCCCAGGGAGACATAAGGACAATGGCACGGAAAGAACCGATCCCTTTGTCCCTCATCAGCATCGAAAGGGCGAGTATCAGACCTGCCCCTGCTGATTCGCCGATGGCAATTACTGATTCCGGAGGAATCCCCTTCATACGCTTCAGCCATTCCACAGCCTGGAGCGAATCATCCAGGGCGGCCGGGTAAGGATGTTCCGGAGCTACACGGTAATCAAGTGAAAATACAGGTATCCGGCCGGCGAGCCTGGCCAGCTTTGTGGAACGGCGCTGGAATATCGGTAAAAAGCCGAGTGTATATCCGCCTCCATGAATTTGCAGGACGGCAGCATCCGTACGGGTGCTGTTTTTGGGGGTCAGAAACTGCCCGAGCGCCCCCTTGGTCAGGTTAATCTTCTCAAGCTTCCAGCCACGGGGCGGAAACCAGATTAAGTGATGGGATTTTGCGTGCTTTTTGCCGACAGCGATAATATCACCGCCTGTTGCTTTCACACCGGCGGCAATTAATTCCCGAAGCCAGACACCCCGCCGGGACGGGCGGCCTTGCGGCTGTTCAGAAGTCGTGATTTTATCCGTCTGAATCATGGCATTCTCCGATTTTGCTATGAAAGCAGTTCTTCATGATGTAAGAAGAACCACAATTTCTACCGGTGGAACTTATTCCAATTATACGTCTATTTTGCAGGAAACTGTTCATTCAGAATGAAAAAACAGGCATGAAATAATCATTTAGGGAGATTGTCGTTGACACGGTAATAGGTATATGGACTATTATATAGGGGCGTACATACACAGAAGCTTTTCAGCGTGTGGAATATCACGGATCTTGAGGGGCAGAATATTTGGGGTGCAGTGTGTTGAAGGTAATGATTGCCGATGACGAGAGTAAAGTCTGCCAATTGATCTCCAATCTGATCGATTGGGCTTCTTTCGATATGGAGATTATTGGAATTGCAAATGACGGAATAGAGGCTCTGGAACTGATCAGAAAACATGAACCGGATCTTGTGATCACGGATATCCGCATGCCGGGCTATGACGGTATTGAGATGATACGGCGTGCCAAGGAAATAAAGTCGGATGTTGAATTTATCATTATAAGCGGATACCGTCATTTCGAATATGCGCAGAGTGCAATTCGTTATGGAGTCAGCGATTATCTTTTAAAGCCGGTCAAGAAAACCGAGCTCGAAAATACCCTCCTCAAAATGACGCAGCGCTACAAAGAAAAAATGTCGCAGCTTACCCGGGAGGAGGCGCTTACGTCCCGGCTCAAAAACGACACGTCCCGACTCAGGGCAAACCTTTTTTCGGATATCCTTCTTCCGGATGCCCCGGAGAATGAAGGCCTGGACATTGAGCAGATCGACCGAAATTATCACTATACATTTAAAGCGGGACTTTTCCGTGTGATTGTCATTAAGCCGGACATCGGGTGTGATGCGACATACGACAACAGCATGCAGTTCCTTGAGGACAAAATTCAGGAACAGATCGTTAAGCACCTCAAGCCCGCCTGCATTGATATGGATGCCTTCTTCTATTTGAATCATGCATACTGCGTGCTCAATTATACAGAGGATGACAGGGAACACCTTCGCAAAGTGTATAAATCACTATTTGATGAGATCATGCTGCAAAGCAATCTTTTTGAGGGCCTTGAGGTCAGTATGGGTTTGGGTGTGGTGGTTGAAGACAGTAAAAATCTTCGCAGTTCCTGCATGAGCGCACTGTCGGCAATTGGAACCAGGTTCTTTACCGGAACCGGCAAACTTATCGAGGGAGTACCGGATACGGAAATCTCTCCCGTTACGACGCTTCTTTCTGCCGAAGAGAGTAAACGGGTGGAACAGGCTGCGGAAGTCCTGGATGTTGCCGGTGCACGTGCAGTCATTGCAAGAATCAAAAATACTGCAAAAAACCTGCATGCCGCCGACGGGGTACAGATCCTGCCTTCCGTTATCAATCTTTTCAGTCTTTTCCTGTACCAGCTGCGCAGCAACCAGTTTGAAGTTGAAGATGAACGGGGCCTGTTTGCTGATTTCACGGTTCATGCGAACAGGTGTTCTTCTATCGACTCTCTTTTCGGGTATCTCGACGGTAAAGTGGAATCGGTATTTTCTAAGATTATTCAGGAGAAAAAGCAGGCGGACACGCGCCCGATCCGCCTGGCCAAGCAGTATATCCAGGAAAATTATATGAAGCAGCTGACTTTGACGGATGTAAGCGCACAGGTTGGATTCAATATGTCCTATTTCAGCACCCTGTTCAAAACGGAGACAAATCAGAATTTTGTCGAATACCTTTCCGAGGTACGCATGGAAAAGGCCAAGGAACTGCTGAAGGAGACAACGCTCAGCATAGCCGCCATCTGTGAAGCAGTTGGCTACAGCGATCTGAAATATTTTACCAAGGGCTTTATCCGATACGCAGGAATCAAACCGACGGAATATAGAAAACTATACTCTTAAAGGGAGAATAACATGCAGTATAAATTATATAACCGGAAACTTACCGTAATCATAGACAGCCTGGGCGGGGAAATCAAAGGGATGCTTTCCGCGGACGGCACGGAGTATCTCTGGAACGGGAACCCGAAATACTGGGACGGGCAATCACCCAATCTATTTCCGTTTGTCGGAAGACTGACCGGAGGACACTATACTTTTGAGGGACGTGAGTACCGTATGGATATTCATGGGTTTTTGAAATCACAGCAAATGACATGCAGGGAGAGCAGTACATCGAGACTGGTTTTATCCCTTACGGATAATTCGAAAACACGGGAGGAATATCCGTTCGCCTTTGATTTTACGATCATATACGAACTGCATGAGGACAAGCTGAGTATTTGCTTCCAGGTTGAAAATACGGACGATAAACGGATGTATTTCGGCCTTGGCGGCCATCCTGGGTTTCACGTGCCGCTCGATAAAACCCAATCCTTTGAAGATTATTATCTGGAGTTTGACAGCGCAGAAGATGTGAAGGCTGTTGTCCTGACAAAAGAATGCTTTGTAACAAGGCAAAGAATCCCGTTCCTGCCTCAGGACGGGAAAATACTTTGGCTCAAACACAGTCTTTTTGATAATGATGCTATTGTCCTCACGGGGATGAGTCCCGCAGTAACACTTAAGAGCAATACAAGCAGCCGCAGTATCCGGGTCGAGTATCCCGCCATGCCCTATCTGGGACTTTGGCATATGCCAAAAACAGATGCACCGTACCTGTGCATCGAGCCCTGGCTCAGCCTGCCGTCCGAAGCGGATACAGTTACGGCGTTCGAAGATAAAGAAGATCTGGTCTGCCTGCAGCCAGGTAAAACATACAGGAATACCTGGTCGATTACCTGCCGGGAATAAAGCCGGCGCAGCCGGGAAAAGCCGGGAACAGCCGGGAACAGGAATTGCAAAAAAGTGCCGGCTTTGCAGCCGGCACTTTCCATTTTCAGACCCGGGGGGGAAGACAGACGGCCAGCTGGATTCTGCTGCCGCTGGATACTTCGTACCGGCCAACCGCATTGTGAGGGAGGAAAAAATACGATCCCTTCCTGACAGGGATGACTTCCTTGTTTCCGCGGAGCACCCCTTCGCCTTCGGTCACAAGATAAAGTGCCGGGCCTTCGGTAAGAACAGAGGATCCGTCTGAGACAGTGATCCGCTTGACGCAAAAACACGGTGTATCCCGGTAGGTCAGCAAATCTTCCAGATGTACATGGTCATCCCTGAAAGTCGTCCTGGGTTCTTTTTTGCTGAGCAGGATGCTCCGGGGGCCAAATACATCATAATCAAAACAATCGAGGGCTTCGGATTTGCTGACGCCCAGATACATTTCGTATTCGCTGAGCAAATGTTCCCCGCACCAGTATTCCGGCTGAATGGTGAAGTCCGTCGGCTCCTGGACCTCCAGGAGGAGACACCCGTATCCGATGGCATGGACGCATTTAGCAGGAACAAGATAGACCTCTCCCGGCTGTACAGCAATTTCGTTTAAAAGGGAAGTCATGATGTTCTTGTCGCTGCGGCTCTTTTCAACTGCATCAGCAAATTCTTCCTTCGTCAGTTTTGACTGGAATCCGAAGTACACGCGGGCATTTTCGCGTGCTGCGAGAATAAGCCACATTTCCGTCTTCCCATATTCGCTGTGGAAGTATTTCCGGGAGAATTCTTTGTCGGGGTGAGCCTGCAGGGGCAGCCGGATAGCGCTGTCAAGGACTTTCACGAGCACGTCATATTTCTTGCGGCTGCCAAGCATAAGCAAGGGCTCCTTTTCAAGAAGTTCGCTGAAGGTCAGATCCTGACCTTTGACGATACTCAGGCCTTCCCTGGGACTGGATACTTCCATATTCATTGCACGAACCGTGGAGGCAACCCATTCTTCCGGATAATTACCGTCAACGGGTTCATCACCGAAAAAATCACCGAAAAGTTTACCGCCCTCATAGACGCGGTAGACACGGTTGCGTTCAAAAAAGACAGGCCTGGAAGCCAGATATGCTGTATCCGTATTCATAATTCTTCTCCTTTGGTCTGATATCTGATTTTTTGCTGTGCTTGTGCAAGGGTGCTGCAAACACCGCCGGCGACAAGGCAGAACAGAGCGGCCCCATATGCGGCTTCTTCCTCATACAGAGGGATTCTCAGCGGGAGTCCGAATGTGTCTGAAATAATCCTCTGGAGCAGCGGGCTTCTTCGGATTCCGTTCCCGGATCCGATCAGGCCGGTGCGGGGTGCATCCGACGGGAATTGCTTGTAGAATGCGAACAGTTCACTGCAGATTCCTGTCAAAACGCCAAGGCATAAATGACCGGGAGTCAGATTAGCCGGCGAAATATTTTCGATGCGGCCTCGGATACCCGGGTCTTCACGGGTGCCCCGAAAACGCGTGTCGATCTGAAGCGGCTGTGCCGCAGGATAAAGGTCCTGTGCTGCAGTGTCCATTCTGTGATATAGATCCGACGGCTGCGCACCCAGCATGGAGGCTGCCTGTGTGAAAAACTCCTTGAGGACAGAATAGGAATACCCGCCGCACAATGGGCTGCCGACGCAGATCCTGTCATTTTCAGCAAGGGGCCTGATCTGGAGGCCCGCCGCTATCCTCTTGTCTCCCGCGGAATCCGTACCGCTTGTCCGTGCGGATACCTGGCTGCCGGTGCCGACATTTACCAGAATGGCATCGGAATCACAGACACTTCCAAGAAAACTGGCCTGGTTGTCGCCGATTGCCGCCGCGACACTCATACCGTCAGATGTCGAACCGAGCGCCCGTGTCTCCTTTGTGACTTCGGGAAGAAGGGCCCCGTCCATTCCGGCACGCTTCATGGCCTCCAAATCAAACATATTCCTTTCGCCGTCAAAGAGTCCGAAGCTTGCTGCATCGGATATATGAACCAGCGGCGAGGAAGCCCCTGCAAAAACCATCGCTGCATAATCCTGTATGGTACAAAAAACTGCGGCTTTTTCAGGTACCAGGGATTTGCGGACCATATAAAAATGAGTTGTCAGCCCGTAACCTGTCGCCATGGAATACCCGGTAACGCGGGTAAGGAAAGACGCGTACGTATCCGTATCCGACAAGGGCTGGTTGCCGCGCTCATCCTGCCATGTGTATAGCGGACTCACCGGCTCTCCGGATGAATCAAGGTATAAGATTCCATGCATCTGTCCGGTAATGCCGATACAGGTAATGTCACCTGCGATTTCGCGGAATTCCTGCAGGATACTTTGGCAGTGTGCAAGGATTGCATGCGGATCCTGACATTTTTCCCAGGATGCCGTATCGGCAATAGTACTGTCATTGCCCCGCGTACGGGTTTCCAGAAGCCTGCCGCTATCCGAATCAATCAGGATGCCGCAGATTTTAGTCGTACCGATGTCGAGTCCGATCGCCTTCATATGTACCTCCTAACAAACGGTAGATTTCAGATCCAGCCTGCATATGATATCCTGCTGGATTTCCGGGGAAAGGTCCAGGAAATTGACGAAGGTTCCATGGATGCGCATGATGTAGACACCGCTGGGCGCATATTTTTTGGGATTGGCCAGTACCTTGCGCAGCGTCTCCGGGGTCGTGACATTCAGGTAAAGGTAGAACGGGGCTGTCTTACCGGAGGATGATAAGAAAAACAGAGGCTCCATAATTCTGGTTTTGAAGCTCAGGCCCTTTTTTGCAAGGCTTTCTTCTGTAAAATACTTCGGGTCCAGCCCGATGTGCGAAGCATAGCCGCCGTTGAATTTTTCAAAAGGAAGGCGCAGCGTGGACAGCACCCTGAAGCCCAGGCCGTTCTGTGCCTCGCCGTATAAAGGGTCAATGCCGTAATTGAGCATCTCCCTTGCTTTGCGTCCGTCCGGAGTGGCACCGACCCAGTATCCGTAAAGCAAGTGGGTCGAAGGAGTGGACCAGTCGGGACGAAATGGATTCCCCAGATAATTTTTAAGGGACGCAATCCTGTCGGAAATACGTGAAGCGACTTCAGCTGTCTCAAGATCGACGGACTTAATGTGATTTCCGAATTTGGGCGCAGAACGCAAAAACCGGCGAATTTCATCATCGCCTTCAAAGTTGTTTTTCAGGGCCGTGAGCAGGCGTTCGGACTGGCCGGGATATTCCTTCAAATAAGAGTCGATTGCACAGAAACTGTCGGCAATCACGCTGAGCCCGTGAATCAGGCAGCCGCTTCCGTTGTAGACCGTTCCCTGCGCAGACCGGCTTCGCGTATCAATTCCGCTCTTAAGTCCGCCCATGAAGCAGGAAAGAAACGGAACGGGAAGGTGGGACAGCGCCTTTGAGGCACCGTTCGCCGCTTCGCACATCCTGTCCGTATAATCATCAACAGCACGATAGAAATAGCTCCTGATATTTGACAGCAGGGTGAGCGCATCCGGGGCGTCCGTACCGGCTCCGATTTTTTTGCCGCTTATTTCCGAGTATCCGTTCTGCAGGGTGAGCTCGAGGATTTTCGGGAGATTAAGCCAGCTGTTGGTTGTATTGCCATTGTCTTTGCCCATGATAAGCGGTTCCTGGCATCCTGCAATCGAGTAATCCTCCAAATCCTGAGGAGCAACACCATGCTTTTCCAATACACCAAACAACGCATCATCATTAAACAGGGAAGGAGTCAGGCATCCGGGCGTGAAAAAGAAGCGCCCCATTTCCTCATACAATGCATCCGGCGTGTTGTGGTGCAGCTTGACCGAAAGGATCGGCTGAGGAAGGTTCATTGCAAAATAGGCATCGAGAAGGGCATAGGAGGACAGGGAAGTCAAATCTGTTCCGTACTGATTCTTGCCGCCGATCAGAATGTTCTGGGAAATGGCCCAGCTCCTGTCGCCTACATTGAAAAACACAAGGAAATGCTTGAACAGGCCGGAGGCTTCTTCCCGGGAAAGATCTTCTATTGCCCGGTAGGGCTCGAAAATCCGGTCGGCATTCCCGACTGAAAATGCGAACGGGTTCGGTGCCTGCTCAAGGCACATGACCTGCCAGAGAATAATAAAAAGCTGCAGGGATTCATACAGGTTTTTGGCTCCGTAAACAGGAGCGTCATGCAGTGCTGTTATCATTCTCTGCAAATTGGATTTGCGGGGTTCAGAGGATGTAAGTAATTGCGCTTCGGCGATTTGTGCATAACGCCGGCTAAGGACGAGCACGGTTTCCAGTGAAACCGCCATCGCTTCATACTGCTGTTTTTTCACGGCGGATGTCTCGGCTGCACCGCGTTCACGGGCCTCCTGAAGGAGTGCGGACACGCCGTTTTTGAGGGCTGTCCGGAAATCAGGGATCAGGTGCCCTGTGACCTGTTCTACAAAAAAAGCGACTTCTTCCGTATCGGTTTTTGCCTCCTCATATACTTTGGAAAGTTCCCGGACGAAAGGGCTTTTACGGGCCGTCTCCCGCAGTGTTTCAATACGTCCGGAAGGAATCTCTTCACAAGGCTCGATGTCATCGTATACGGCAGTCGGATCGCAATAGCCGTTAAAAGTACTGACCTTGAAATTCGGATTGATCAGCGCATAACTTCGCGCAAAAGCATCCCTTTGCGTGCCGGCAAAAACAGCATGGGTGCTGATCGAAAGGGGAAGCACTTTTACTGCTTCCTGAAGGGCTTTTGCCGTCCGGATTACCGAAGGCTCCCCGGAGTGTGATTCCTCATACGCAGAAGAGGCCTCCCGGAGCAGAAACCATCCATCCAGACGGATGATTTTGCGTTCTTCTGCAAAAAGGGCCTTGGCCGATGATTCCAGCTCAGCGGGGGTATAGTATTTGGAAATGGACATATGGGTTCCTCCTTTATGTGCGTACGACCGTCAGGCCGCCGCTTTTGTATATATCCGTATATTCAGAATAGAGTGTATCCGTTATAAAACCGTCTTTCATCGTATAGGGAAGTCCGCAGGCCGCCCATTTTTCCCGCCCGAATTCGTGATATTTCAGTAATTCAAAACTTGCATTACTGTGGTCGAACTGTGTGTAAAACCGGACGAACTGTTTTGCGGTATCCGTATCGGCATTAAAACCGTTGACCAGGGCTGTCCGGATCAGGACGCGGCTGTGTTCCGACATAGCCCTTTGCATATTCTGCAGAATGATCTTGTTTGACACCCCGGTTACCTGCCGATGAATGCTGTCGTCGATGTGTTTGCAGTCCATGATAAGAAAATCGATAAGAGGAAAGAGCTCGGGAAGCTTCGGATGGGTGGCGTTCGTCTCCATGGCGGTATGAATCCCGCATGCTTTCAGTCCCCGGAGCAACTCCTTCAGTGATTCAAACTGCATCGTCGGCTCACCGCCGGTCAAAGTTACTCCGCCTCCGTCAAAAAAAAGGGGGCGGCTGTCATTTGCTTCTTCCAGCAAATCCTCTGTTTTTTGAGATGTGAAGGAAATATGCGTGCCGGTTGCCGGGTCTTCCAAGAGAAAGCCTTCCGGAGCCGTACTCTCCGGATTGGCGCACCACGGACAATGCATATTGCAGCCCTGAAGGTGATATACCAGCCGGTTACCCGGACCGTCCTGTGAATAGTTGAAGCCTTTCTGAATCACTCGAAGGATCATATACCATACCTCTCAATTGTGTTTGTCAGCTTGAGTATATGAGCAGCGGACGAGTTTGTCAATCCGTTTTACAAACTACAAATATTAATATACTGAAATATCACAGGCATACTGCCGGCCAGAGGAAATATGGGTATTCGTACAGCTTGTACAGCCTTATTTACCGGGAGTTGTTATAATGGTATCCTGTGACTGATATTCGATGACTCTGCAGGCAATACCCTGTCAGGCCAATATAAATCAATCGCGGCAAAACGGAGGGTCTTAATGAAGCATGTCACACTGAATGCAGCCGAAATGAAGTCTTTCAACCGGCGTCTCATTATGGAACACCTGAGGCAGCAGGGCGCATCGCGTGCGGAATTGTCCCGCAAAACAGGGCTGACGCGTGCAGCCATCGGAGTGATTGCAGATCAGCTTCTCCAGGAGGGCATCCTGCGTGAAGGACGTACGCAGCAGGCATACGGCGGTATCGGCCGTAAGTCGATGGAGCTGGAAATCCAGCCGGATACATTTTATTCCGTCGGCCTGAATATTAGCCGCCTCAATTTTTCAATCGGACTTTCAGATTTTGCAGGAAATATACACAGCCATGTGATGCAGGCCTTCGATCCTTTTGTATCCGTACAGGAGATACTAGGAAGGATCTGCACGGAACTGGAAAAACTGATATCTCCGCCGGCCCTTCCCGGTAAACTTCTTGGTATGGGCATTACGACTCCGGGACCTATCGATGCACGCCGCGGCGTGATTTTGAACCCGCCCAATTTTGAAAAATGGTCGGATGTTCCGGTTGTTGATTATTTTTCAGATAAAATCCGCGGGAAAGTGCTCCTGGAAAATAACGCAAACGCCCTGGCACTGGCTGAAAAAACATATGGGCTGAAGGGTAAGTATGTCTCTTTCCTTGAACTTGTGGTTGATACCGGCGTCGGTGCAGGGCTGATTATTAACAATGAACTCTACAAAGGCACGGAGGGTTTCGGCAACGAAATCGGACACACGACAATACAGATCAACGGTGCGCGCTGCAGCTGCGGTAATTACGGCTGCGTCGAGCTGTATGCTTCCATCCCGAACCTGATCTCTGCGGTCAGTAAAACCGATGCAACGCTTGTTTCCTGGGAGGCCATTACAGACCTGGCATCTGCCGGCAGCCCCATGGCACGTGCGGCAATGGACCTGGAAGCAGAATATATTGCCTGTGCCATTGTGAATGCCGTTAATGTCCTGGATGTGCAGGCCGTTATTCTCTCAGGTGATATTGCCTATCACGCAGACGAACTCAACAGGAGTATCAGCCGTAAAGTGAATGAACGTTTTATTGCGAGAAAAGCCAAAAGAATAGAAATTCTATCCTCTGCACTCGCACAGGATCCGGTTATTCTTTCCAGTGCAAATCTGATCATGGAAGACTACATCAGGAACGGGTAACAGCAAAACGGGAGGACGGGCTATGGGAAGTCGCAAAAGGAGAAGCCTTTCTGCAAGAAGCGCGATACTGTTCGGCCTGCTGATAGGTGTCTGTATCATTCAGTTTGCCGTTATTGTTCTCTATGCATCCGGAATAACTACAACACCTTACATTTTGATTTTCTTTGTCGTGATGCAGGCGGGACTTACCTACGGTTTCTACCGTTTCGTATACCTGCCCTACTGCGAGACGACCCGCATTCTCAGACTTTTCAACAAGGGTTACACATTCGAGGAAATATATCATATCCGCTACCCGTTCAGTGAGGATATGGAAGAAGCCATACACAAATTCAGTGAGATGATTAATACGCAGGAACTCATCAGCGTATCCAAAAAACAGGCGGAATACCTGGCGCTCCAGAATCAGATCAACCCGCATTTCCTTTACAATACGCTTGAGGGAATCCGGGGGGAGGCTTTAAGTGCAGGCGTCACAAGCATCGCTGAGATGACCGAGGCCCTTGCCACGTTTTTTCGCTATACAATCTCAAATGTGGAGAACCTGGTTACGCTTGAAGATGAACTTGCCAATATTGAGAATTATTTTATTATTCAGCAGTACCGTTTCGGGGAGAGGCTGAACATGTCCATTGAAATCGATTCGGAGGAAGAGAAAAGTAAGATTCTTTCCTATCATCTCCCCAAGCTGACTTTGCAGCCGATCATTGAAAACTCAATCAACCACGGACTGGAACGTAAACTCGGCAGGGGGAACTTGAAAGTCAAGGTTGAGACGACGCAGAAACGTCTTCTGATTACCGTCTCGGATGACGGCCTGGGCTTTGAAGAAGACCGGCTTACAGAACTTAACCGGAAACTGAACAGCACATCGATGGATTACGTGAAGCCTGATACAGAGAAGAAGGGCGGTATTGCCGTTATCAATGTCAACAGCAGAATCAAGCTGCTTTTCGGGGAGGAATACGGCATCTATATATACAGCACCCCGAACGTCGGCACGGATGTTGAGATCACCCTTCCGCTTATCACGGATAATATAGCCGGGAAAATCATATGAAAAAAGAGATCATCCGACTGCAGAATGTCACCAAGAAGATTGGTGATGTGACATATCTGGACAACATGAACCTGCATATTTACAAGGGCGAGATCATGGGCCTTTTTACGCTGAACACGCTGGGGAAAGAGGAGCTCCTGGATATCCTGCTCAGCAGGTCCGTCCCCAACCGCGGCAAAATTTATTTTGACGAGGAACTTCTCCGCTATAATATTTCTACCCAGTCCATGCAGAACAAGGTCTATATGATCGAAAAAACAAGCAAACTCTCAAGGAACCTGACCGTTGCCGATAATATTTTTGTAATGAGGAGAGGCTTCAAAAAATACATTATCCAGCCGCGCGTGCTGAATGCACAGGCGCAGCTTTTCCTGAAGGAAATCAAAGTCGGCATACGCGCACAGACTCGGGCCGAAGAGCTCTCCCCGCTGGAACGCTGCATCGTCGAAATCATTAAGGCAGCTGCCATGGGGGCCAGGCTTATCATACTTAATGATGTAAGCGCCTTCCTGAGTTCTGCCCAGTGGAACCGCTTCTTCGAAGTTGTTAACATATACAGGAACAAAGGCTTTTCGTTCCTGTGCGTGGAAAGTTCCCACGATGCACTTCTGCGCACGGCGGGACGTATCGCTCTCATGCGCAACGGGAATATTATAAAGGTACTCGATGTAGACGCCGACACAAGGGAGAAAATCCTTCCGTTCATCATAGAACCTGCTGTTGTAACGTACGCCGGAGACAGTCCGGTCCGCCAGTTTCCCGTCCTGATCATGAACGAAGTCACAACCGCCAACCTGCAGGGTTTCTCAATGCAGATTCACCGGGGGGAGTGCGTTGTAATTACCGACTTGAATAACACGATTATTCAGGACTTCATACAGATTTTTTCCGGACAGCTTGCCATTGACGCAGGATCCCTCGAGTTATGCGGCAAAATTTACAGGAAAAAAATACGGATATCCTCACCGATCCGGCACGGTGTGTGCGTCCTGAATGAGCATCCGACACAGAGTATGCTTTTCCGCGATTTGAGCTACGTAGAAAATCTCTGTTTTGTGTCGGACGGAAAAATCAGGAATCTCTGGAGCAAACGCCGGGTACACAAAAGCCTTGTCGACGAATACTATCCGCTTGCCGGCGAGAACCTGAACCTGACGAATATTACTGAGCTTGATGAAACCGGAAAATACGACCTGATTTATTACCGGATACATCTCCTGAATCCAAAACTTCTCATATGTATACAGCCCTTCTCCGGTGCAGATATGTACCTTCGTTCCCATATTACGGGACTTTTGAATTTTCTGCGGCTGCGGGGAATTGCCATCCTGATCCTGACGGTTAACCCGGCAGATACACTTCCGCTGGCCGACCGGCTGATACTGGTCAGAAACGGGAAACAGACCAGGGAATACAACAGGGATGCCTTCTCACGGATCGATCCGGGCGAGCTTTTCTTTGGTAATGTTGAACAAAAATAAGTATGATATTTTGAATTCATTGTGGATAAAAACAAAAAGATCCAAAATATGCCCCCCAAAATCCAAAGGCAGCCACCTTTTCAGCTTTTGCAAAGATGGTAAGCTTTACGTAGGACAAAACGCAAAGCGAAACTTCGGAAGGATCGGGCATATGCAAGAATACATTGTCGAGTTTGAACATCTTACAAAATCGTTTCCGGGAGTCAAGGCACTGGACGATGTGTCATTCAATCTCAAAAGCGGAGAAGTACTGGCACTTCTTGGAGAAAACGGTGCCGGCAAGTCAACGCTGGTCAAAATATTGAGCGGAGTATATACCAGGGACTCAGGTACTCTCAAAGTATTTGACAGGGAGATGGAGGATCTGTCGCCCAAATCAGCACAGGAACTCGGCATTGCCATTATTCATCAGGAACTTAACATGTGTGCGCATCTTACGGTCGCCGAAAATATTTTCCTTGCCCGTGAGGAACTGCATATGAGAGTCCTTAACAACCGTAAAATGAATGCGGATGCCAAAGCGATTCTTGATGAGCTTCATATTAATATCCCGCCGGATATGATCGTAGGAAACCTGGCAGTATCCCAGCAGCAGATGGTGGAAATTGCCAAGGCGCTTTCGACCAAGGCTAAAATTCTTATTATGGATGAGCCGACTTCCGCACTTACCTCCAAAGAAATAAACGACCTGTTTATTCTGATCCGCCAGCTTAAGAATCAGGGATGCGGAATCATATATATTTCCCATCGACTTGAGGAACTTGAACACATCGTCGACCGGGTTACCATACTGCGGGACGGAAAATTCGTAACAAGTATGAACTTTGCAGATACTTCCCTGCCGGAGATTATTTCCAATATGGTCGGCCGTGAGATTAAAGAGAAATTCCCCCGTACTCCTTCGAAGCGCGGCAGAAAAATTCTTGAGGTCAAAGGCCTGAATGCAGGAAGACTTGTCAGGGATATTAACTTTGACCTTTATGAGGGCGAAATTATAGGATTTGCAGGGCTGATGGGCGCAGGGCGCACCGAGCTGACCCGCGCGATTTTCGGGGCGAATCCCAAAGAGTCCGGTGAAATTATTCTGGACGGCAAGACCCTGCACATCAGGAACCCGGAAGACTCAATCCGCGCCGGAATTGTATGTGCACCGGAAGACCGTAAAAAGGAAGGGGTATGTGTTAAGCTCAGTATCCGTGAAAACATCGGACTGCCCAACCTTGATTCACTCTGCAATGTTTTCGGTGTTGTCAACCGCAAAAAAGAAGTGAAAATGGCACAGAAAGTCATTGAGGACCTGAAAATTAAGATGCCGACGATGGAAGTCAATGTCGGCAGCCTGTCCGGCGGAAACCAGCAAAAGGTAGTCGTCGGCAAATGGATGGCACGGGACTCGAGGGTAGTGATTTTTGATGAACCTACGCGCGGCATCGATGTCGCTGCGAAAGTTGAAATCTATAATATCATGAACGAACTTAAAAACAGGGGCATCGGCGTTATATTTGTCTCCTCGGAAATGCCTGAGGTATTGGGCATAAGTGATCGTATCCTGGTCATGTGCGACGGCAAAATTACAGGCGAACTTATGATAGAAGAGGCGACACAGGACAAGATCATGGAATATGCCACGCATTTTGACAAGAAAATCGGTTAATCATTTGAATATATAACCAGTAATATTTCAGGGAGGCTTATGAGATGGAGCAAACTAAAAGACCGAACATTATCAGGAAGATATTCTCGATCAGAGGGATGGGACAGGTTCTCTCCGTAACAAGCGCATTGATTCTGATGTGCATTGTATTCAGTATCTTAAACCCGAACTTCTTTTCCGGCAAAAATATCAGCAACCTTTTGCGGCAGGTCGTTCCCATACTGATTATCGGAATCGGGCAGTCATACGTCCTGATTACAGGCAATATTGACCTGTCCATCGGATCTGTCGTCGGAATGAGCTGTATGATCTCTGCCACTCTGATGACACGCGGCGTGAATCCCTGGGTCGCAGCAGGAATTACAATCATCTGCTGTATAGGTATGGGACTGGTAAGCGGACTGCTGGTGTCAAAGGCAAAGCTTCCTCCCTTTATAGCAACACTCGGAACAATGATCGTAGCAAGGGGAATCGCCCAGATTGCAAATAACAACTATAATACCGACGCCATCGGCGACGCCGCAAAGGGCTTCCGCAGCTTCTTCTACTATGGTTCGACACTGGGTCTTTTCAACACTGTCTGGATCGGGATTGTCATCTTTCTGATATTCAACTTCATATTGTCCAGGACACGCACCGGCCGTCATATTTATGCCATCGGCAGCAACGTTGAGGCATCCAAGCTTTCCGGTGTCAACGTCATTGCAACAACGACAAAAGTCTATGTGATAAGTGCTATCTGCGCAGGTATTGTCGGTCTGATCACAACGGCAACCGGCGGACTGGGTACGATGGATGCAGGAAACGGATATGAACTCAACGCAGTAGCTGCTTCAGTTATCGGAGGTGTAAGTACACTTGGAGGACAGGGAATCCTGCTTGGAACCGTCGTCGGCGCCTTCATCTGGGGCGTTCTCAATAACGGACTTCAGTTCGCTGGTGCTCCGGTCGCCATCCGCAACATTGTCATCGGCGTTGTCGTAGTTGTGTCGGTTCTAATCGACATCATCGCACGAACCGGAAAAACGTCCAAAAAGAACGCGTAAAATCGGATTTTAAGCAAGGGCTTTTAATCATAGGAGACCAAAAAACAAATCAAGGAGGATCAAGAATGAAACGGAAATTACTCTCTATTTTTCTCTGCCTGGGACTGTCCTTAACACTCTTTACAGCCTGCAGCGGAACAGCAAAAGCAACGACAACCACAGCAAAGACAGACACAACCACAGTAGCGACGACAAAAGCAACTGATACTGCGGCGACAACCAAAGCCGCCGGTAAATACCTCGTGTACCTTATCACGATGGATCAGATGGACCAGCATTGGGCATCTGTAGACAAGGGTGCCAAAACAGCAGCTGCCGAACTGGGACTCGACTATAAGTGGACCGCTCCGACAAGCGGCAAAGATGATGCAGCCCAGATCGAGTGCATCAACAATGCAGTAGCAGACGGCGCAGCTTTAATCCTTCTGGCATCCAACGGCCCGACAACACAGGTAGCTACTTTGGAAGCAGCATCTGCAGCCGGCGTCAAGATTATTTATGTTGATTCACCCGCAGATTTCCCGGCTATCCAGACCCTTGCCACGGATAACACAGCTGCAGGAAAAACTGCCGGCGAACAGATGATTACCGCTCTCACAGCGCAGAGTGTAACATCAGGCAAAATCGGTATTGTCAACGTAAACAGTGCAACAACTTCAACCGTTCAGCGCGAAGCCGGATTCAGATCCGCCTTTGAAGGAACGAAATTCGAAATCCTTGAGACACAGTACGGCGAAGGCCAGGTCGACAAATCCCAGCAGATCGCAACCAACTATGTTACAGAAGGCTGCGTAGGCATCTTCGGTGCCAATGAAGGATCCACGGTCGGCGTCGGCAATGCAATCAAAGAGTCCGGCGACAAGATCATCGGCGTTGGCTTCGACAAGTCAGATGCAGTCCTCGAGCTCGTAAAGAGCGGCGCTCTGCTCTGCACAATGGCACAAAACCCATACGACATGGGATATAAAGGAATGCAGACCGCATTTGCTGCCCTTAACGGCAAAGATACGGGCGCTAAGACAATTGATACAGGTGTAACTGTCATCAACAAGGACAATGTAAACGGCTGAACCTCTTCGTAATTCCTCTTTTTCATAGGAAAGGGCCGCTTTGAAGACTGCTGCAAAACAGTATCAAAGCGGCTCTTTTGTTTATATCAGAAAACAGTAAGACAGGGGCCCTTTTGTTTACATCGTTTTTTCCATGATTATACGGTGGATTCCTTTCCCGTATTCATCAGGCCGTCGCCCGGTAATTACAAAACCGAGCTTTCTCACATATACTGCTATTCCTGAGGCATTCTCCGGATCAACGGTCAGTTCAAAAGTCTTCATGCCTTCGCCTGCCAGGATATCCATGCTGGTTCTCAGCAGTTCGGTTCCGTAACCCTTCCCGCGCAGTCCGTCTGCTATCGAAAGGCCAATGATATAGGATTTTGAAGGGTCGTCCCAGTCCTTCATGTATTGAACACATCCAAGGACCTGGCCGCTTTCTTCTATGCAGAAGACTCTGCCATGGCGGATCAGAGGCATAAGGTCCCATTCATCCAACCCGCCCTCGCCGAATGCTGCTGCTTCAATCCGGATAATCTGACGGATTATCCCCGCTTGCCAGGGAGAAACTCTGGTTATCATAACGTACCCTTCTTATATACTTTCTTGACGTATTTTGAGTTGCATAAAAACAGAAGTCCCTGATAATTCAGATTGAAAGAAATCTGGGATCCGACTTTAATATTCTCGGCAGCGTCTGTGACGTCAACAAGAAGATGATCGCTGCTTGCTCCCAGGACATGCATGTTGCTGTCCAAAGGGATAAGTCCGTCAACGTTCACGTCCTGCCGGCCTAAGGATACAATCGCGCGTTTCCGCAGTCCGTTATCTTCGAAGACCGGTATATTACCGAAAGCATCATGCCCCAGTTCGCCGATAGGGACGGAGGGCTTGGTTTTGACCTCAATTACTTCCGCTCTCAGCCGGAATGCATCCTGATGAAGCCAGGGGATTACATTGTCATGGGTTGTATCCGTGCCGAGCAGAATCCCTTCGCCGATCCGCAGCTGGTTAATACCCGCCGGCATTTCGCCGCTGTCAATCAACTTGAGCGAGGAAGTTCCCCCTCCGGAGACAATCTCGAGCTCTATCCCAACTATTTTTTCTATTTCCTTAGTAATATCCAGCAGCATATTCAGATTTTGCAGGGTCGGCAGAATCCCGCCGTAGCAGCCCATATTTGTTCCCACTCCCTGCAGGTTGATTCCTTTGAGTGTGGAAATTCTTCGGGCCATTTCGAATGCGTCCCCGGGAAGGACCCCTTCCCGCAGATCGCCCACGTCAACCATCAGGATAATATTATGTTTTTTACCCATTGCAATAGCTGCAGCAGAAAGATCCCTGATTACCGAATACTCGGAATTTACACTGCAGTCAGTGACAGAGATGACTTTCTTAACTGCGCTTAAACGGGGAATCCGAAGAAGCGTCATATTCTGGGTAAATCCTTTTTTGCGGAGGGAAATGATATTTTCGAGCCGCGAATCCGCCAAATCCATAATACCGCCCTGTATCATTGCCTTAACAATTCTTGGTTTAGCTGAAAAACCCTTCGTGACGCCAAGTACCTCTATACCCAGCGGCCTGCACTTTTCGACAATCAGCCTCGAGTTTTCCCTGATTATATTCAGATCTATTTCAAGATAAGTTCCCGTTTTCAAAGTTACAGTCTCCTCTTCATAAATGCGTACTGCTGATTTTGGAAATTGTGTCTTCAGGATAACGGTCAGCTGTTCTCTTTATACAGTACTATAAATATAATTATACCATTTGAATGAATAGTACAGGGTAAGGGCATTCCATCGCCCGCGGTCCGTGATTACCGGATGTCAAACGAATCAATGGAATCAGGCCCCCGGAGAACCGTTCTTTCTATACGGAGGATACCGTCCTGATAGACCATTGTTCTCCACCTGACCAACTGAATCATTCCTTTTGTGATTTCTATGCCTGTTATGCTTGCCGGGAAAATACAGCATCCTGTGTTGAAATAGGGCAGATCCCTGGCCTTCGGGTACTTGTGCCTGTGTGTGTGGCCGCAGATGAGCATAACCCTGTGCTCACTGATCCATTTGTTAAAATTTCTTTCGATTTTGTGCCGCTTGGGGGCGTTTTTAACCGGGCTTGAAGGGTTTTGGAAGCCGAATGCATGCAGGAACCGCCAGAAATATTTCACCGAAAGCATGGATGGAAGCCATAGCTGGTCATTGGGCAGGTCACCCTGGTGGCCATGGACAGTCAGGATTTCCTGGCCGGTTCTTTTGGTCTTTAAGAGAAGTGCCTCGACAGGCTTGATCCCTTTCAGAAAATCCAGAAGCACCTCGTTGTATTCGTCATAATAACTGTCAAAATTTCTTTTGACATACTCGCTGTCCTTCAGGTAAATATTGTGGTTCCCATAAAGCATGATAAAGCGATCCTGATGGAAAAAGCTTTTGATAGCCTCGAAGATATCTATATTTGCATTTACTATGTCATTGAATTTACGGTGCTCCCACAGTTCGTCCCCGTCGCCGGCCTCCACATAGACAAATCCGTTTTTGAAGTAGTATTCAAGGGCGTAGAGGAATATATTCTTGTTTCTGGCAAATTCATCGGAAAGGCTTCCGTCACCCCTGTGGCAGTCGCTGAAGAAAACATAATTGGAATTCTCGTCAATATACTCAACCCTGGCGTTTTTATATGCCTGTGATAATCGTTTGCCTGTCTGCATATTCATTACCTCAAAAACTGCAATTTTACTCTATTATACTTCCGTCAGGAATCATTTTGACGGGAATAGCATATGATATAATTAAAAAAAGCTTATAACAAGGCTTTAATGGATCGGATTTGCATGCACAAAGCGGAATCAGGGCAAAACAGACAGCAGGGAAAATGCTATGGTGGACATCAGCACATCCGTCTTACTTATTTTGGTAATTGCTTTTTGCCTCCTGTTTGCGCTGACTAACGGCCTCCATGATGCGAGTTCCGTGGTGGCAACATTCATCTGCAGCGGGGCGGCATCCCCCAGGCAGGCGATATTACTCGCTTCTGCTTTTGGGATGGTCGGTGCCGTTTTCGGTGGAAATGCCGTAGCGGATACAATTTCCAACGTGATTGACTTACCTCCGGATATATCACTGCTGCCGATACTTCTTTCTGCGATTCTTGGTGCCGTCATATGGAACCTGCTGACCTGGAAACTGGGGCTGCCGTCCAGCTCGACGCATGCCCTGGTCGGCGGAATTATCGGAGCCGTCCTTGTATCTTCCGGATACCGGCACGTTCTGTGGGGCTGGAATGAACTCATTTTTGGCAGTCATAAACTGACAGGCATAACACTGGTCACGGCCGCACTGATTTTTTCTCCTCTCCTGGGGTTTGTATTTGCTTTCATTCTGGGAAAAATCACAAAAATACTTCTCCGGAATGCAAAATACGGACTGAACAAAGGACTGAACCGGCTTCAATGGGCTATCGCGGGTTTTCTTTCCTATAGCCACGGTGCAAATGACACCCAGAAGATCATAGGGATTCTTACACTCGCCCTGGCTGCCGGCGGATCATCAACTGTGCAAACCGCGCCGCTGTGGGTCCGTATATCGGGAGGGCTGGTCATGTTTATCGGAACGCTGCTCGGCGGCTGGAGCATAATGAAAACAATCGGCCGCGGAATATACGAAGTCCGCTCCATTCATAGTGTCAATTCACAATTAGCCTCACTTGGATCCATCCTTTTCGCGACGGCTGTCGGTGCACCTGTATCGACTACACATGTAGTCGTAGGAAGTGTCATGGGCGTGGGTGCCGCCGACGAGTACAAGATCGTTCACTGGAGAATTGTTAAAGAGATTATCAAGTCCTGGTTTATTACCATTCCGGCAGCGGCAGCCGTGTCTGCCGTTATCTACGCAGCGTTCCACTTCGTTTTCAGGGCGGTATAAGGGAGAAAACATATGGCAAAACAAAAGTTTATTGACCGGCTTTTTCCAGTGAAATTCAATTTCTATAAAATGCTCGCGAATCAGGCCGAAATGAACCTGTCCGGGATCGACGCACTCCACAAGTGGCTCTCAGGGGCGTCGGAGGAGGAAGATTCAGTATTGTTACAGGATGTTGATAAGGCAGATGCCATCAGGATGGACCTTGAGAAAAATCTGATCCAGGCCTTCTCAACGCCTTTCGACCGCGGGGATATTTATTCGATTTCTGTCGGAATGGATAAAGTAATTGAATATGCCAAGTCGACTTTACTTTCGATGAAGGCCTATGACGTGCCGGCCAATCATATCATTATCAGCATGGTTGACAACCTGAAAAGGGGAGCGGGTATTTTTGCTGAGGCAATTGAATTTCTGGAAAATAATCCCTTGAAAGCACAGATGAATATTGCCGGTATCCGGGAAACCCACAGGAATATTGAGCAGTTATACAGGGATGGGATGTCCGCGGAGTTTAAAAGCGGGGATCCGATGGATGCATGTAAACACAGGGAGGTCTACCACCATATCAAGGATGCTTCAACAAATCTCGAAGAGGCAGTGGACATCCTGCATAGGATTGTTGTCAGGGTTACCTGAGCAGATAATGTATCAATCCTGCCTGAAAACAGCCGCCGAGTCCGGAAAATGACAGCTAAATGGCAGGAAGTAATACATTTTGATGAATCCATCTTTCTCTGATATGATATAATTTTTCTTGAATCAGGGAAACCCAGTATTTGCCTGCGTCTCCGGAGGAATCCGGCAGCACAGGGAAATCTATTAATTTATCAGAAAAGCAGGGAGAATGAATCAAATGAGCAGAGTGTATAATTTTTCAGCAGGACCGTCCATGCTGCCACTAAAAGTACTGGAAACTGCTGCGGCAGAAATGACTGAATATAAGGACAGCGGAATGTCCGTCATGGAGATGAGTCATCGATCTCCGTCATATGAAGAAATCATCGCGCAGGCGCAGACACTTTTGAGAGAGGTAATGAATATCCCTGATAATTATAAGGTGCTCTTTATGCAGGGCGGAGCCACCACACAATTCTCCGCTGTACCGCTTAACCTGATGACAAAATCAGGAAAAGCGGATTATGTTATAAGCGGTATGTTTTCTAAAAAAGCATACGAGGAAGCCAAACGTTATGGGGATGTGACTGTGCTGGCAACAAGTGCCGACAAGAATTTCACATATATACCCGAATTTGCCGTATCCGATATTCGTCCTGACGCCGACTATGTCCACATCTGTTATAACAACACGATATTCGGTTCGAGATTCCCCGGAATCCCGGATACCGGTGATGTGCCGCTTGTGGCTGACCTTTCCTCCTGTATCCTGTCAGAACCGATCGATGTATCACGGTTTGCCCTTATCTATGCCGGCGCGCAGAAGAACATGGGACCTGCCGGTTTAACG
>Ga0209430_1001044_pt1 | contig 22232 bp, 12 predicted proteins | sample BarGraIncub1133A_FD_184504 | JGI IMG/M metagenome (GOLD analysis project Ga0209430, IMG submission 184504) | Arctic peat soil microbial communities from Barrow, Alaska - Barrow Graham LP Incubations 11-33A (SPAdes) (version 2) | ecosystem: Environmental > Terrestrial > Soil > Wetlands > Peat... | reverse complement strand
GTAGGAATCAACGGCAATGGTTTCCACACCCAGTCTTTGGGCTTCGATCACCATTTCTTTGCACAATTCGCCACTTCCCAGAAAAAGTATTTTTTTAGCACCTTCCTGAAGTGCTGTTCCAATTTTGATCATTGTCATATCGTAAATCATTTAATGTATCAAGTGATTCAGCTGCTCAATCACTTTCCCCTTTCGGGCAAAATAATCCTCAGCTTGCTCGGGTGAAATCTGGTTAACTTCGAAATATTTGGCATGCTCATTGGCCATCATGAAACCACAAGTCGAAGACACGGGCATCATCATATAACTTTCTGTCAGTCTGGTACCGATGCGTTGACCCGCCTCCAGCAAATTCAGGACATTTGCCTTCTCGCTATGATCAGGAAAGGAAGGATAACCGATGGCAGGACGAATACCGCGATATTTGCACGCCAGCAAATCTTCCAGACTCAGGTTGTCATCGGGTGTGAATCCCCAGTATTTTACACGGGCATCCTTGTAAAGCAATTCCGTAAAAGCTTCTGCCAGACGGTCGGTCAGCGTTTCAATCATCAAAGCGGTATAATCGTCCCCATTGGAACGGTAATCGCTGGAAAGTGTGGAAGGCACCTGTGAAATGGATACCACAAAAGCACCCAGATAATCATCCACCTGAGAGTCCTTAGGAGCGATGAAATCAGACAGACACAAGTTCGGTTGTCCTTCAGCCTGTTTTCGCTGATTGCGTAACTGTGGCAGTCGGATGGTTTTGCCCTCTTTTTCAACGAGAATATCATCTCCTTCTGAATAAGCAGGGAAAAAACCAAGCACCGCTTTGGCTCTAACCTGTTTGTTTTTGGCGAGGTCATTCAGAATTGCCTTTGCATCTTCAAAAAGTTTGGTTGCTTCCACCCCTTTTTGTGGATGGTTCAGAATTCCGGGATAGGTACCCCGCATATCCCAGGCAAAGAAAAAGTAGGTCCAGTCTATATAAGGTATAATATCTTCAATGGGAAAATCCGTCCAGTCCAAAAGGCCTTTTGTGGCAGGTGCAGTTATCTTTTCAGCTTTCCAATCTATTTTCAAAGCATTCTGACGAGCCATATCCAGGCTGATGTATTCATTTTTATGGCTGGCACGTTCGTGAAGAACTCGCAAATTTTCATATTGAGCTGCCGTTTTCTGACTAAAGTCATCGCGGAGCAAAGGGTCTGTAATGTTCCGTAAAACAGAAGCAGCACGGGAAGCGTCCCGCACATAAAATACACGACCAGGGTAAACCGGATCCAGTTTAATAGCTGTATGCAGTTCGCTGGTGGTTGCCCCACCAATCATCACGGGAAGATCTATTCCCTGTTGTTGCAATGCCTGACATACCCGCTTCATTTCTTCCAGCGAAGGGGTTATCAGCCCGCTAAGCCCGATTACATCCACCTGATGCGCTATTGCCTCACTGATAATCTTTTCACCGGGCACCATCACGCCAAGATCGATGATTTCAAATCCATTGCAGGAAAGCACCACGCTGACAATATTCTTTCCAATGTCGTGAACGTCTCCTTTCACAGTTGCCAAAAGAATTTTCACCGGTTTAGCGGCTCCAAATTTCTTCTGGGCGGTAATGGTCGGTTCCAGTATGGCAACTGCTGCTTTCATCACCCTGGCGCTTTTCACCACCTGAGGCAGAAACATTTTTCCGTCACCGAAAAGGTCACCCACTTTATTCATGCCATTCATCAAAGGTTGCTCAATGATATCAATGGCAGCCGGATATTTCAGCAGACATTTGGCAAGATCCTCTTCCAGATATTCAGAAATACCTCTGACCAAAGAATGTTCTATGCGTTCCTCTACGGAAAGCTTTCTCCAGACATCCTTTTCAGAATCCTGAGATTCTTTTTTATCCCCCGTTTTCAGCGTTTCAGCATACGTCAGCATTTCCTCGGTGGCATCACTTCGGCGGTTGAGCACCACATCTTCTGTAAGTTTCAGCAAAGTCGGGTCAATTTCAGAATAAGGGATCAGCTGACCTGCATTGACAATACCCATATCCAGTCCAGCCTTGATGGCATGAAACAAAAACACGGAATGAATGGCCTCGCGCACCGTATCATTTCCCCGGAAGGAAAAGGAAAGGTTACTGATACCACCGCTAATCTTGGCATAGGGCAAATTGGACTTGATCCAGGAACATGCATTGATAAAGTGTACGGCATAATTATCGTGTTCGCTGATACCGGTAGCAATAGCCAACACATTGGGATCGAATATAATATCTTCGGCAGGGAAACCATCGTTGACCAAGAGGTCGTAGGAAAGTTTAGCCACTGCAATTTTGCGTTCAAAGGTATCGGCTTGTCCCTTTTCATCGAAAAGCATCACAACCACAGCCGCACCATAGCGGTGAACCAGGCGGGACTTGTGCAAAAATTCAGCTTTCCCCTCTTTGAGACTGATGGAATTGACCACCGATTTGCCTTGCACGCATTTAAGACCTGCTTCAAGCACATCCCAGGTGGAAGAATCTATCATCAAGGGTACTTTTGAAATTTCAGGTTCGGAGGCGATCAGATTCAAAAACTGCACCATGGCCGTTTTGGCATCCAACATGGCATCGTCCATGCAGACATCAATGATCTGTGCACCATTTTCAACCTGATTGCGGGCAACGGACAAAGCCTCCTCGTATTTTTCCTCCCGCATTAGACGGGCAAATTTCTTGGAGCCGGACACGTTGGTACGTTCTCCTATATTGATAAAATTACTTTCGGGACTGATGGTTAAAGGCTCCAGACCACTTAAAATGGTTTCATGCCTGGATTCAGGAACAACCCTTGGTTTGTAATTCTTGGTTAAAGCTGCAATGGCTGCAATATGGCCCGGATTTGTTCCGCAACAACCTCCGATAATATTGATCCATCCGTTCTGCAGGTATTCCTCAACGGTTTTTGCCATCGTTTCGGGCAGTTCATCGTATTCACCAAATTGATTGGGCAAGCCGGCATTGGGATGTGCACTGACGAAAAACGGTGCATTTAAAGCCATTTCTTCCACGAAAGACCGCATTTGTTTGGCACCGAAACCACAATTCAAACCACAGCTCAAAAGATTGACATGGGAAATTGAAGTCAGAAATGCCATCAATGTTTGACCTGAAAGCGTACGTCCACTGGCATCGGCTACCGTCACAGAAATCATAATCGGAAGATTTATGCCAGAAATTTCTTCTTCTTTTTCAATGGCAAAAAGAGCCGCTTTTGCATTTAAGGTATCAAAAACAGTTTCCACCAGAAGCAGATCTACTCCACCGTCACGAAGCCCCCTGACCTGTTCGCGGTAAGCGGAAACAAGATCATCGAAAGTCACCGCGCGCGCCGCAGGATTGGAAACTTCAGCCGACATGGAGGCCGTTTTATTGGTAGGCCCCATGGAACCGGCCACAAAACGCGGTTTTTCGGGAGTCAGTAAAGTCTGTTTGTCCGCTGCAGCACGAGCCAATTTAGCTGCAGCAACATTCAGTTCATAAACCAGTTCGGTCATATCGTAATCTAGCAGCGAAACCGCGTTTGCATTGAACGAATTGGTTTCAATAATGTCGGCTCCGGCTTTCAGATATTGTTCATGTATACCGGAAATCAGGTCTGGTCTGGTCAGACTTAATAAATCATTATGTCCGCGCAAGTTTCGTTTGGATTCAGCAAATCTGGAACCCCGATAATCACTTTCTGTGAGGCCGTAAGTCTGAATCATGGTACCGGTTGCACCATCTAAAACCAGGATTCTTTCAGTAAGGATTTTCTTAATATTTTGACGCATAAAAAGGATGTAAGGAATTTACGACCACAAAGGTAGGATTTTTCCGTGAAGAAAAGATATCTTTGTAGTCGAAACAGTCCACTTAAGGACACTGACCTGCACAGCGTCAGATAAAAAATGAACAACTATGCAAAACCACAAAATCGTACGTGTTGCTCAACGCTTTGATATTGGCGGAAACGAACGGTTCGCCCTTCTGGCCGGGCCCTGCGCCATTGAAAGCGAGTCCATGACGATGATGGTGGCCGAAGAACTCCAGAAAATTTGTGAAGAACTTGGCCTAAATCTTATATTTAAATCCTCCTACGACAAAGCAAACCGCACATCCATCAACTCTCCCCGCGGAGTTGGAATCGACAAGGGTTTGAAAATCCTGCAAAAGGTTCAGACAGAGCTTGGTTTACCCATTGTGACGGACGTTCATGAATGCTGGCAGTGTGCACCCGTCGGGGAAGTGGTCGACATTATCCAGATACCTGCTTTTCTATCCCGTCAGACCGATTTGTTGGTGGCTGCCGCTCATACAGGCAAAATTGTCAACGTAAAAAAAGGACAATTTATGGCCCCCTGGGATATGAAAAATGTCATCACAAAATTGGAAGAAGCCGGAAACAATCAGATTATGGTCTGCGAACGCGGAAGTTCTTTTGGATACAACAACCTGGTTGTTGACATGACAGGCCTTGTCGAAATGCGCTCGTATGGTTATCCCGTCGTTTTTGATGCCACCCATTCTGTTCAGAAACCGGGAGGACAAGGAGCCTCCACCGGAGGCAACCGCGAAATGGTTCCCCCACTTATGCGTGCAGCCTTGGCCATCGGTGTGGACGCCATTTTTGCCGAAGTGCACCCTGACCCCGATCACGCCTTTTCAGACGGCCCCAACCAGCTTCGCCTGGATGGCATTCGTGAAATATTATTGAAAGCTATTGAGATTGATACAATTATAAAAAGACAGTAATGGATTTTATACAAAGAAGCCGCGCGGTATTTGACCAGGAAATTTCCGAATTGCAAAAGGTCAGTGCCAATATCGGTAACGAAATAAACGACGTCGTTGAACTTATTTTCAACACCCAAGGCAAAGTGGTTATCACCGGAATCGGGAAAACAGGCCTGATCGGGAAAAAGATTGCAGCCTCCCTTGCTTCAACCGGAACACTTGCCGTTTTCATGAATTCAACCGACGCCCTGCACGGCGATTTGGGCATGGTTCGAAAAGAAGACATCGTGATTGCCATTTCCAACAGCGGCAGCTCCTCGGAAATCATGAACATTCTTTCTCCCCTGCGAAAAATAGGCGCTACCATCGTTGCCATGACAGGCGACCTGGAATCGCCTTTAGCCAAGGAAGCAGATTTCATACTTAATATCGGTGTTTCGGATGAAGCTTGTCCTCTGGGATTGGCACCGACCACTTCGACCACTGCCACTCTGGTTATGGGCGATGCACTGACCGTTTGCCTGATGGAACGTCGGAATTTTAAAATTGACAATTATGCCATGTTTCACCCCGGTGGCGCATTGGGCCGCCGCTTACTGACCCGCGTTGCCGACCTGATGAGCCCCGAAATTCCCATCGTCCGCGAAAGCGACTCCTTCAAGGATGTGATCTATGTAATCAGCGACCGCCGCAGAGGCATGACCATGGTTGTAAACGATCAAAACAAAATGACCGGCATCATCACCGACGGAGACATCCGCCGAGCCATTCAGAACTACGACGACGTAATCAGCAAACGCGCCATTGATTTTATGACTCACGGCTTCAAGAAAATTGCCAAAAACGCTCAGATCAACGATGCGCTTGAAATGATGACAGCCAGCAAGATTACTTCTATTGCTGTTTGTGAACCAAAAGACAGTTCAGAGATTGTGGGGTTGATAACGATACATGATATTATTGATTTCAACAAATAAGAGTCTTTTGAAACCAACCTCTTGGTCAATTTTTAGTTGATCCATGAAGAGGAAATTCTTTTGGTAAACACCCGAATTGCTTCGCAAAACATTTTGAAAAGTACGATGGACTGTTGAACCCAACGATATAACAAATCTCATTGATCTTATACTCACCGGAAGTCAGCAATACTGCTGCCTTCTTTAGACGTATTAACCTGATGTAATCGTTTGGGACCAAACTAGATAGCTCCTTGATTTTCCGTTGGAGTTTGGAACGACTCATCGCCATGGACACTGTCAGTTTTTCAATATTGAAACTCTCATCCAGTATATTACGTTCGATCTCCAGATTGAGCTTATCCAAAAATTCTTTGTCTTTGTTGTTATTGGCCAATAACTGATAGGAGACCATAGGTGTCTTGGAGAATTTCTCTATAAGTAACTCCCTGTTCTTTATCATGCTATGAATCTGGGCCTTCAAATGAACAATAGAAAAGGGCTTTTCCATATAATTATCTGCACCAAACTCCAATCCTTCAATTTTTGAATTCGTATCAGTCAGAGCAGATAACAACAGGACAGGTATGTGGCAATATTGATCATCCTGCTTCAGCTTTCTGACCAATTCAAACCCATCCATTTCAGGCATCATGACGTCGCTGATTATCAAATCCACGGATCTGTCCTCAAGAATAGTGAATACTTCTTTACCATTAGCCGCTGATAAAACATGATATTCCTTCTTAATATTCTGAATTAAGAAACTCCTTAATTCTTCATTATCTTCTACGATAAGAACCGATGCCCTATTTGGGTTGTCCAAAGGACTTTCCATAGAGTCGTTATAGACAATTTCCTGGATTGGTTTGTCCACTTCAATAGGTTTCGTCGGTTTCAGGTCATTGGGAATACTTAATACAAAACAAGCTCCTGGCCCTTGGGTAACGTCTAAAGTTAATGTCCCTTTGTGTTTAATAGCCAATTGTTTGGCAAAAGTCAATCCGATTCCTGTTCCGGCTTTACGGATGTTACCGTTGCCATTTTCTATCTGGTAGAATGGCTCGAAAATTTTATCTTCAAGTCCCTTTGGTATTCCCTGACCATCGTCCTTTACGGAAATAATTAAAAAAGCCTCACCAGCTATAACGCTTTCAGACAATTGAATCGAAATTTCATGAACAGCATACTTCAATGCATTAGACAACAGATTGCTTACAATCTTTATAATAATTTCAGTATCAATGTAAGAATACATGTTCTTTTCCGGGCATGACAAAGAGATACTTATATTATTGTTCTCTAAGGTCTTCCCAAAATTTGACACAATTGTTGAAAGAAAATCCTTGATATCGGTTTCAACCAATTGCAAAGAACTGGACTGATTTTCTTCGCTTTTCCTAAAATCAAGTAATTGATTAATTAAATTTAGCAGTCGATCGGTATTTCTTTTGATGACCAATAAATTACTTTTTGTTTCTTCTGAATGTTTTTCACTTTGTAATATACATTCAAGTGGTGCATTTATCAAAGTCACCGGAGTCCTAATTTCATGGGCAATATTGGTGAAGAAATTTATTTTTGATGCATAGATTTCCTTTTCCTTTTCGATTTTGAGTTCGTCAAATCTATATTTTTCCTTTTCTCTTCTTCGCAAATTCTGGTTACGAATAAAAATATACAAAATCATCAATATCAATATAATATATAGACAAATCATAGGTATGCTTCTCCATAGAGAAGGCTTGACAATGATATCCAGATATTCACCCGTTTCATTCCAAACGCCATTATTATTGGAGCCTTTTATCCGGAACCGATATTTTCCTGGTGCCAGATTGATGAAAGAAATGCTTTTCTGATTCCCCAGACTGACCCAATGTTCGTTCTGATTTTCCATCATATAAGCATATTGATTTTTATATGGTGTCCGAAAGCTCAGACTTGCAAAATCAATCTTAAAAGAGGCATTATTCTGATTTAAAATGATTTTCTTTTCGACATTCAATTTGTATAGAAAAGTAGAATCGATGGCCTTACTTTTATCCTTTGTCAGGAATTCAAATCCGGTTATGACTATTTGTGGTACATAATCGTTTTGGACAAATTCTCCGGGTTTTATGATATTGAATCCGTTGGTTCCTCCAAAATACAAGAACCCTTTTTTGGATTTAAAACTAGACTTGTAATTAAGTTGCTTACTTAACAATCCGTTTTCCTTGGTATAGGTCTGCATCTTTAGTGTTTTTGGATTCATCTGTGTAATACCACCGTTGGAACTGATCCAAAGGTTTTCGAACTGATCATCCAGAATCCCGTAAATGACATTATTTGGTAAACCCTTTTCTTTATCTATGACGGTGAAATTGTCTTTGTCATAATTGTATTTATAGATGCCACGTCCTTCACTTGCAATCCAGACTCTTTGTTTAGCATCAATATAAATATCAGTCAGTTTATCGAAAACCAGATTTTTACATCGAATACTATATTCCTTCCAGGTGTTTTTAAATTTATTGTATTTAAAAATCCCTGATCCATAAGTAATGAACCAAATGTTACCCAAAGCATCTTCACCAATGTCATAGACAAAGCCTCCCACTTCAGGTATATGTTTGAAATTTTTCTTTTCCCTGTCAAAATAAGAGGCCCCTGAAGAATTTCCAACATAAATAATATTGTCTGACGTCTTGAATATTGAAAAAACACAGTTGTCGTTCAGACTTGTGGGATCGTTGGAATGCGAATAATTTCGAAATTTTTTAGTCTTTAGATCGAGTATATTGATGCCTCTCGAAAAGGTACCAATCCATAAATCATTCTGATCAATCTGCAAAGCATGTAGATTGTGATAACTCAGACTGTTTACATTTGCTTTTGGAAGATAGGTTTCAAATTCTTTGGTGGTGGTATTGAAATAGTTTAATCCACCGTCTTCGGTTGCTATCCATAAATTGCCAAGCGCATCTTCACAGAACTGACTTACCGCTCTGCCCGACAAGGAATTCTTGTTAGATATATGATAATAATTTTCAATGGAATTGGTCGTAAATGACAAATAATTAACCCCACCAAAATAAGTACCTATCCAGAAACCATCTTCTCTGTCCTTGTAAATGGTATATACATTTTGGTCACTTAGACTCTTCGGATCCTCAATATTGTCAACACGAATGGATTGATTGGTCCTTTTGTTAAACAGAAAGAGGCCATCATCAGAGCCAATGAAAATCAATGATTTTTTATATTCATGAATGGCCCGGATATGCGAAATGAAATTCTGGCTTTTTTTGTTAAAAAAATGCGTGATCGTTTTATCCGTCTTGTTCAGCAAACCCAAACCTTCTTCCCATGTACCCATCCATAGATCACCATCTGAATCTTCGTTGATACATAGGACCTCCTGATTACTGACTCCTGGTTTTTTATAAACATTGAACCGGTTTGTTTCCCGGTTGTAACAAATCAAACCTTCACGAGCTGCAAACCAAAGTGTACCTGTTTCGTCCTTGAATATTTGCCAGATCAATCCCGATCTGACCTTTTTTAACTGTCTCTTTTCTTTATTAAATACATAAATACCGCCAAATCCACCAATCCAGATATTGTTTTTATCTTCTTCACAAATGGTTGTTATACTCTCCGTTATCGATTTTCCATATTGTGTTTTAAAATTAAAAGACTGAGAAATACCCGTATTGGTATTTAATATGGAGATGCCTAAATCGGTTCCAATCCAAAGCTTGTTCACCTCACTTTGATAAATACAGCGTATAAAAGTATTTCTGATGGAAGTCGGATTGGAGGGCTCGTTCCTGTATGTCTTGAATTCAACACCATCAAATCTGTTGAGCCCATCTTTCGTACCAAACCACATAAAGCCTTTTTCATCTTGAAGAATCGCCTGAACTGTATTTTCAGACAGGCCATTATCGACATTGTATTTATTAAAGGTATAGCAATATGCTTTAACTTGAATAACTACGAGGAATAATATGTTCAGGTATAAAATTCGAAAATAATCAGGCATCTCAGATGATATTAGAAATAAAACAAGGTCCTTTCTTCATTCAATAAAAATACAATTCAAAACTAGCGTGCTCTATAACGAATTAGTCTAAAGATAAAAAAAACTGTTTAAAAGAAAGTAAAAAGTAAACATAACGATAAATGACTAAAAATTTGGATGAATATCCTATTTATTTCCATAAATCCATTTTTTAACCAAGTAGATTCGCTACCATATACAAAACACTTTCAACCAGTTTCATTATTTTATTATAAATCTTATACCGAATCAAATGAAAAAATTTAACTTTTATTCTACAACAGTGCTAATAGCCGCTCTCTTGAGCTCTTCAGCAAATGCCCAGCAAACCAAACGCAATTTGGTTGCTAACGGGAATTTTGAAAACGAAACAACACATTGGCGCTTTCAATATTTTGAAGGTGCTGAATCTCTTTTAACTTCAGACACAGAGTCTCCAATAAGTGGAACTTCATCTGCCCAGATTGAAGTTATTGCTGACGGAACAAATGCATGGAGCAGTATGTTTTATTATATATTCCCTGTAGAAAATCAGGCAAAATATAAGGTTACCTGGAAAGCAAAGGCTTCCCAAGCCATGGATTTACACTTGGAACTCTGCCAGAAACACGATACTTACACACCATTAACTGCAACCACCTATCCAGCAACTTTTATATCTGATGATGCAGAGAATGCAGGTTTAATGCGAGGTTCAGTTTCTTTGACAACCGATATCCAGGAATACACCTTTATAACTGATGGCACTCAACTTCCAGACGGAGGGACCATGTTGGCTTTCCATTTTGGACATGCACCCGTAGGGGCTAAAGTCTGGTTTGACGATGTCAAGATTTCCCGCTGTGATAATGGTGATTGGGACGGTAATTTAACTCCTTATGGTGATTTTGAACAAGTCATTCCCATTGAGAAATGTGGAGATGATGAAACGTATAAGGTAGGTTGCTGCATCACAGATGCCGGTAAAGTTGCCGGTGATTATATTGATGCCGATGCCAATGGCATCAATGGACAATCATTCCATGCATATTTGGGCTCATCCACAGGTTTTTGGGATTTTGCACCTTGGTTTGCATGGTATGCCAATGAAAATTGCACTTTTTCATTGAGTTTTACAGCCAAAGCAGATAAAGAAGGAGCCAGAATATCTGTTCGTACAGCTACATCACCCTGGGGCAGAGGAAGCAAACCCGGTGACCACCTGATTACCGAACCGACACTTTCAACAACAGCCGCACAATATTCGCTGAATATGTCAAATGGTCTTTGGGGTGACGGTGCAGGCGCAACCAGTAGTTTTTTTGATGCTGGAGCAGATGCTACTTATTTTGGTTTACAGAAATGCTTTATCAGCCTGAGTGAACCAGGATTTGCTCAGACTGAAGTTAATTTTTGGATTGATGACTTTAAAATTTTTGAAGATAATTTAATCCTTGAAGACTTTGAATTATTGAATGTTCCTACGACCATTGCTGTCGGAGAAGCTGTTCAAATGAAAGTTGGAGAATTTGTAAAGCCAACTCATGCTCCTTGTACTGTCTACTTTGATATAACATCTGGTCAGAATTTTGCAGAAATTGATGACGAAGGCAACATCACGGCCTTAGCTCCTGGAACAGTAACGTTTACCGCTTCAGATGTAGATGGAGTTGTTGAAAAGGAATTCACCTTTACCGTTGTAGCTGCTAATGCCCTTAAAGAGGCTTCAGCCAAAAATGGTATTTCTATTTATCCCAACGTTGTAAAATCAGGTGCAATAATCAATATGACAGAGGCAGCTGATGTGGAAGTTTACAATACAAAAGGGGAACTCGTAATCAGAAAAAATTATAAGAATATCATTTCTACCCAAAATCTGACACCAGGCATCTATTTTGCCATTATCAAAAAAGATAAAGCAACCACAACATCTCGTTTTGTTGTTGAATAAAGTATTTAAACTCCTATTAATAAATGAATAGGCCTGTAACTATTAAAAATATTACAGGCTTATTCCTAAATATTTAACATTCTCATTCAAATGGAAATAAAGAAAAACATGACAGGTTCATGGATAAAACAAAATATAAAGAAAATCGGTTGGCTTTCTTTATTCTTGTGTATATCCATTCAGTCCTATTCTGAAAATGAACAAACTAAAGACAACCAGTCCATCACTCAAAAGAAAAATAGTACAGTTTCAGGTACAGTTCTGGATGATGCTGGTCAACCTTTACCCGGTGTAACCGTAAAGATCAAGGATGTAAAAAATGCGGCAGCTTCCATTACGGACATCAATGGTCAATACTCCTTGAAAATTGAGGATTCGTATGTTGAAATTCAATTTACGTATCTTGGATATTCGACCATTGTAGAAAAAGTAAATTCCCGTAAAATCATCAACGTTGTAATGAAAGAGTCAACCAGCGATCTGGAAGATATCGTTGTGGTTGGTTATGGTGTACAGAGAAAAGAAAGTGTCGTGGGATCCATATCGAACGTTGAAGTTTCAAAAATTGAGAAATTGCCCACCATGGCAATAGCAAATGCCTTAGGCGGTCAATTACCTGGTATCATTACCAGACAATCATCAGGTGAACCAGGATATGATGCAGCTGCTGTTTACATTCGTGGTCTGGCAACCTGGGGAAACAGCACTCCATTGATTTTGGTCGATGGTGTTGAACGTGACATGAATTTAATAAACACAGCTGAGATACAAAGTATTTCCGTCTTGAAGGATGCTTCTGCAACGGCCATCTATGGTGTTCAGGGTGCTAATGGTGTCATTCTGATCACAACCAAAGAAGGAATTATTGGCCAGCCAAAAGTGACATTAAGAACAGAATATGGCTGGCAACGCGGATTACGTTACCCTGACTACATCAATGGTTATGAGTATGCTACTTTATGGAATGAAGCTCGTACCAACATGGGTAAAGCTGCTGCCTGGAGTGATGAAGAACTTCAGAAATTCAAAGACCAGTCGGATCCGTATTTATACCCATCCGTTGACTGGGTTAATGAAATATTGGATAAAGATACCTATCTGAGTTCGACAAATTTAAGTGTGAATGGTGGTACTGAACGCGTTCGCTATTTCGTAAATGCAGGCTACAGCACTCAAAACGGACTTTATAAAGAAGATTTAACGAACAATTATGCCACAAACGCAAATTACACACGTTATAATCTTCGGTCCAGAACCGATATCAATATCACCAAAGACCTTTCATTGGAGGTAGGTTTGGGTGGAAATGTTCAAAAACGGATCTATCCGGGACAATCCGTATATTCGGTTTGGGAAGGTCTCAGACAAACATCTCCCATCGCTTTTCCAAAGGTCAATCCTGATGGTTCATCCGGTGGTATTCTGGCTTATCTGGGATCCAACCCCTGGGCTAAAGTGACTCAGAGTGGTTACTCAACAAGTGACAGAAACAATTTACAAGCTACTTTTGGAGCCCGTTGGGATTTATCAACCATAGTTACAAAGGGGTTATCCTTGAATACCAGATTTGCTTACGATCACAACTACACCAATTATACAGATCGCTACAAAGAATTTGGCATTAAAAAATATCTGGGAGTTAATGATGAAGGTGTTGATAGCTATCAATTGCTTCGTGAAGAAGGCTTATTGAGTTACTCTCAAGCCAATGATGCCAATCGTTCCCAATATTTTGAGTCGGCAATCAACTACAACAATTCCTTTGGTTTGCATAATGTATCGGGAATGTTCTTGTATAACAACCGTGAGTTTGTAAATGTCATTGCAAGCAACTCGGAATTAAATTTGCCATATCGTCGTCAAGGTATTGCCGGCCGTGCAACATACGATTACGGACATCGTTATCTGGGTGAAATCAATTTTGGTTATAACGGCTCCGAACAGTTTCCAAAAGGAAAACGTTATGGTTTTTTCCCTTCCGTATCCTTGGGATGGATTGCTTCAAACGAAAAATTCTGGGACATAAACCTGATAAGCAACTTCAAACTTAGAGGTTCTTATGGTCAGGTGGGAAATGATGTTGCAACAAGCGGAACACGTTACTTGTATCTGACACGTATGGCAAAAAATTCCAGCAATTATATTTTTGGTAATGGTACAACGTATGTACCGGGAATAAATGAAGGGCAGATTGGTAATGAAGACATTACCTGGGAAGTTGCCACGAAGGCCAACATAGGATTGGATCTGGGCTTCTTCTACGATGAGCTTAGCATTCAGATCGATGTTTTTAATGAAGTTCGTGATGGTATCCTGATTCAACGTGCATCGCTACCAAATGTCTCGGGGATAAATTCAGGCACAGCTCCTTACGGAAATTTAGGTAAAGCAAAAAATTCAGGTATTGACGGTTCAATTATCTTTAAAAAGAAAACTCCAGGTGGAATATTCTATTCCTTCCAGGGGAATTTGTCCTTTGCAAAAAATTCTATAGAGACCAACGACGATCCTATCTATAAATATGCAAACCAGTCACGCGTGGGACAATCAATCAATCAACCTTTTGGCTTCGTTGCACTGGGTCTGTTCCAGACACAGGAGGAAATTGACAATAGCCCCGTACAGGAATTCACCTCGGTTGTTCAACCCGGTGACATTAAATACAAGGATGTCAATGGTGACGGTGTAGTTAACAGTTATGATGAAACAGCCATCGGATATACCAGAACTCCTGAGCTGATGGCAGGTTTCGGTGGTACCATCGCCTATAAAGGCTTTGATTTCAGCTTCTTCTTTAATGGTGCAACCAGAACAAGCTTTTTTCTGGATGGAACGACCATGTTTCCTTTCTATGGAGGAGAAGGAACGTTCAACGTACTTCATACCTATTACGACAACCGCTTTATAGTCGGAGCAGACAATACAAATGCCAAATATCCATTGGTTACTGATTCCTATAGCTCCAACAACTATTTGACATCAACCTTGTGGATGAAGAACGGATCCTATCTTCGCCTGAAGAATATAGAATTCGGGTATGTATTCAATCAACCAATCTTAAAGAAATACTGGATTGACAACATCCGTTTATTTGTAAACGGCACAAACTTGTATTGCTGGGATTATGTAAAAGTGGTAGATCCGGAAGCCGATAGTGGTACTGGAACCTATCCACAAACCAGAACCTGGAACTTTGGATTACAAGTGAAATTCTAATACCTAAATATTGATTGAAAATGAAACAGAAAATCATTTATATATTAATGGCCATAGCCATGGTGACCATAGCCTCTTGTTCGGATTATCTTGAAAAGACACCCGATGAGGATATGACGCTGGAACAAACCTTTGCACAGCGTAAATACACTGAACAGTTCCTAACTCAAGTCTATAGTTATTTGCCCGAAGAAATTCACGGAAATGACGACTTTTCAAGAAATCCATTCGATGCGGCAGCAGATGAAATGGAGCTGGTCTGGACCTATCCCTACAGCAACGTCATGAACATTGGTGCATGGAATCCAACAAACGTTTCTAGGACAAGCATGTGGTTAAGTAATTACATCGCTATCCGAAAAGCCAATATTTTCCTGAAAAATATTGAAAGTACACCCATGGATGAGGACGCTAAACAAGTCTGGATTGGAGAAGCCACCTATTTGCGGGCATTGTACCACTTTTTTCTGGTACGCTGTCATGGACCCATTCCGATTGTTGATTACGTAATGAGTCCAAACATGACCTTTAAGGACCTTCAACGTGACCCAATCAATGAATGCTTTGATTTTATTGTGAAAGAATGTGACAATGCAGCTAATTTATTACCGGCAAAACGGGCGTCAAATGAATTTGGGCGCGCCACCAAAGCTGCCTGTTTAGCATTGAAAGCTCGTGCCTTGCTTTACAAAGCCAGCCCATTGTTCAATGGAAATCCTGATTACAGCACTTATGTAAGAAAAGACGGAGTTCGCCTGTTTCCGGATGCTGTCAGCACCTATTGGGCCGATGCTGCAGCTGCAAGTTTAGATTGCATCAATTACTGCGAAGCTAATGGATATGGCTTATTTACCGCCTCGTCCGGAAAACCATTTGATACCTATACCCAATTGTTTACCAGTATGTGGAATAAAGAAACCATTTTCGGAAGGAACATGGGTACCTGGAATCACCAGGAACGTCTGATGTCACCAAACGGTTTTGGGGGTTGGTCAGGAATGAATCCTACTCAGGAAATAGTGGATGCTTTTGAAATGGCAGATGGTTCTACTCCGATTACAGGATACATAGAAGAAAATGGAGGAGAAGTAAAGACACCAATCATCAACACTGAATCCGGTTATACCGAAATTGGTTATGCAGCGGAAGATGATCCAAATGGAATGTGGTTAAAGAAAGTTTCCAATATGTATGTCAACCGTGAACCTCGATTCTATGCTTCCATTCACTTTAACGGCAAATATTGGCAAACTCGTCAGATTCAATTTTACTACAGCGGCAAGGATGGTTTGAAGAACAGTTCATTGGACTATTCTTCAACAGGATATTGCATGAGTAAATATTCTGATAAGAATTTCAATTGTGCCACATTGACCGGAGCATCCATCAAGACCTGGACCTATTTCCGCCTGGGAGAGCTCTACCTGAATTATGCTGAAGCGATCAATGAAGCTGAAGGCCCTGCCAAAGCGTATTCATATGTCAATGCCATTCGCAACAGAGCCGGCTTGCCAAATCTTAAGACCGGACTGACTACAGATCAAATGCGTGAGTGCATTCACCATGAACGGCAAATTGAACTTTGTTTTGAAACACATCGCTATTTTGATTGCAATCGTTGGCTCATCGGTGAAAAAATGAACAACACCTGGATCCATGGTTTAAATATTGGTGAAGGAACAAAAATCAACGATGACAGGTTCTTTATCCGTACAGCTCGTGAGAAAAGGGTATTTGAGAAGAAACATTATTTATGGCCAATACCTCAAACCGATATTTCAATTGCTCCCACTCTTCTACAAAGTCCATTTTGGGAAACAGCTGCAGAATAAATAAGTATGATTAAATAATAGAAAATGAAATCCTCGTACTAAACTATGTTACTTTTACTGCGAGGATTTCATTTTTAACTGAATTTAGATGAAAAGAACATTTTTTTTAATACTCATTGCATTGTTTTGCCTGGCCTTTTTAAACATTTCATGCAAAACTGCCTCTTCAAACGAAGAAGAAATAACAAAAACTGATTCGACAGAAGTAGCTGTCAAAACATCCCAGTTGAAATTGGCAGACCCTACCATTTTCAAATATCAGAATTCCTATTATTTATACGGGACCAGTTCTGATGAAGGTTTTCAGGTTTACAAATCCGATGACTTGAAATCCTGGGAAGGGCCTTGTGGTGCGTCCAACGGCTTCGCTTTAAAAAAGGGCGATTCATACGGAACAACAGGCTTCTGGGCTCCACAGGTTTTCGAATATAAAGATAAAATATATATGGCATACACTGCTGATGAACATATTGCCATAGCCTCCAGCGACAGCCCTTTGGGCCCGTTTAAACAAACGACGCTGAAATGTCTCTCAGGCACCACCAAACAAATAGACCCCTTTGTCTTTTTTGACAGCGACGGTAAAATATATCTGTATTATGTACGTCTGTTGGATGGAAACAATATCTACGTTTCACCCATGAAAGAGGATCTCTCAGATATTGATGCCGACAATGTCACACTCTGTATTAAAGCGGAGAAACCCTGGGAAAATACAGAAAATGTATCCTGGACGGTCACCGAAGGACCAACCATACTAAAACAAAATAATCTATATTATTTCTTTTATTCAGCCAATGATTTTAGAAACATTGACTATGCGGTAGGTTATGCAACTTCAACCTCGCCTTACGGACCTTGGGAAAAGACCAGTGACAGCCCTATCATAACAAGAAATATTGTTGGTAGAAATGGATCTGGTCACGGAGATTTCTTTAAAGATAAAAAGGATCAACTCTATTACGTCTTTCATCTGCACAATTCAAATACGGTGGTTGCGCCTCGTGTCACAGGTCTTGTTAAATGTAATTTTATCCTGAATAGCGAAAATTTGTATCAGTTGAAACCCGATATGAGTTCTTTCAGTTATTTAAAATATATCATAAAATAGGAAGTTCTATGAAATTTAAACAGCTACTTTTTCTTTTAAACGCCTTGTTGATTTTTCCAGTCTATGGATGTAGCAAAGATGCGAATGACGTGATTAATACTGACAACAATTACGTTCGTCAGAAGGCTGATCCGATTGATGGACTGCGAATAGCCTGGGATAGAAGTTCCAGACAAAAAATTTCTACAAATTCAGGCTATAGCGGTTATCCTCGTGTAAAAAGATTAAAGGACAATTCGATCTGCGCAGTCTATGAAAGTCCGGGAGGTGGTGTGTTCCAAAGAAGTACCGATGGTGGTAAAAAATGGAGTTCACCTATAAAGATGTTTTCAGAACATACTGTCACTAACAATCTGGGTACAACAACCGTACACATATCCAATACTGAATTTTTAGAGTTGGACGACCATTCCATTGTTGCAGCATGCAATTACCGTCCTGCCATTGAAGATATAACGCCATTTGCCATCGCCATTTGCAAAAGCAAAGACATGGGCATTACCTGGACAACCCCACAGATCATTTACGAAGCTGCACCCAGATTTACCGATGGTTGTTGGGAACCAGCTTTTTTACAACTGCCTAACGGTGACCTGCAATGTTATTTTGCAAATGAAAACCCCTATCAGAATTCTGCTGAACAGGAAATTTCGGTCCTGACCTCCAAAAACAGAGGAGATACATGGAGTTCAACGAAGAAAATGGTCTGTTTTCGCCAGGATCACCGGGATGGAATGCCTGTCCCTTTGTTGTCTGATGATTCCATATTGGTTGCCATTGAAGACAATGCGGATGGAGATTTCCGGCCAGCGATAGTTCGGTGTTCTATTACTGATAACTGGGCAACTCCTGTCTATCAGAATTCCAGATTCAGAAACTTCTGTTTGGCTGAGCCTTTGACTTCAACCAGACATGGAGGTGCACCCTATATAATAAAAGTGCCTTCTGGTGAAATTTTACTCTCTTATCAGACACAATATGGTCGTACAACCGACTGGGAGCTTTCAGACATGGAAGTAGCAATCGGCGATCCTACCGGACGCAATTTTAAACGAATATCCAGACCTTTTAATATTGATGTAAAGTACCAATGCAAATGGAATTCCCTCGGCATGTGGGATGACCACTCGATTGTAGCATCAGGAGCTTGCAATCTGGATGGACTTGATATAGCCTCCTGGATGATCTGTGGACACCTGATCAACGATTTGGATGTACCCAAAACCACTGTCCAATTTGATGGAACAGTGTCCAAAGAGGAATATGGAGGGTTTTTTCCCTATTTTTCTGGAAATAAAACCATTTCAAACCTGAATGCAGCTTTAAGTCTGGTTGACGGCGTTTTATACGTAGGTGTAAAAGTTAATGATTCAAACAAGTATGTAGATTCTTCCAACGACGAAAAATCGGACGGAGTTAACTTTTACATAGACAGCGAGAACTTTTGTCTGAATTCACCCGATAAAGGCATCTTTAAAATCTGGTGTTCCAGAAACGGCAAAGTTAAGGTCTATGAAGGTGAAAAAGGCAAATGGGTAGAAATCTCCATCGCAATACAGGCAAAGACAAGCGATTCCGGAACTTCCTATGATTTGGAATACAAAATCCCCATCTCTCTGATACAGGCTCAAAAATCAGATGTCATGCGTGTTAATTTTGAATGGAGAAACTACTCCTCCGCAACGGCAGGATACAACGAAACTCTGATAGAGTCGAAAGTGACCTCCTCCAATACTTTTTGTAAAATAAAATTGTAATGTTATTAAACTTACTAAGAATGAAAAAAATATCCGTTCTATTTATTTTCACTATGCTGTTGATTTCATGCAATGTTAAGAAATCCACTTGCAGTGAAAATAGACGCTGGAGCCAGGAAAAAGCCAAAGCATGGTATGCAACACAACCTTGGCTGGTAGGCAGCGATTATATCCCCTCCAACGCCATCAACCAATTGGAAATGTGGCAGGCTGAAACATTCGATACCACCACCATTGCCAAAGAAATGACATTGAGTGCATCCCTGGGAATGAATACCCACCGTGTCTATTTACACAGTCTGGCCTGGAAAGCGGACCCTGAAGGTTTTAAAAGTCGCATCAATATTTTTCTGAATATCACAACCAGAAATGGCATCCGGCCGGTTTTTGTCATTTTCGACGATTGCTGGAATCCATATCCTCAAATAGGTGCTCAGCCACAAGGGATCGCCCACACTCATAATTCCGGATGGGTACAGGATCCAGGTATGGTAGCCCATGAAAATTGGGAAAAGGCGTTTCCCATGCTTGAAAAATATGTGAAAGACCTGTTGACCACCTTTGCCAAAGACGAAAGAATCCTGATGTGGGATTTATACAATGAACCAGGCAACCAGGGTCCCATCAGTAAAGACGTGCCCCGTCCTGCAAACTATGGTAACAAATCCATGCCCTTGGTGAAAAAAGTATTCGAATGGGCACGTGAGGTCAATCCTACCCAACCCCTGACCATGGGTATCTGGAATCTGGATTTTACAGAACTTAACCAATTTCAGATTGCCAATTCAGACATCCTCACCTATCACAACTACAACGATAAAGCCGATCATGAAAAGGAGATCAAATACTTACAGATTTTTGACCGACCTTTCATTTGTACAGAATACATGTCAAGAGGAAGCAACAGCACCTTCGCAGATATTTTGCCCATTCTAAAAAAGTATAAGATTGGTGCCATCAACTGGGGATTTGTATCGGGCAAGACTCAAACCATATACCCCTGGGATTCCTGGGAAAAACAATACACTGCTGAACCTGAACTTTGGTTTCATGATATTTTCAGAAAAGACTTGACTCCTTACGATGAAAAAGAAGTGAAACTTATCCGTGAGCTAACCGGAAAAAAATAATGTTTGTTGTTCCTTTTATAGTTGCAGTAGATGAATGCACCCACTGCTGAACCGACCAATTCCATTTCTGCAAGCTGTAAAACAGTTCCAGAATTGTTGGTAAAGTTAAATCTGAAATACTTATAAACCGTTGAATTGGTAAAAGTAAAGGTCTGCTTCAGTAATCTGTTCTGAAAATCCTGATTGGTTTGAGTATTAATGGTAGTCCATGTGGTACCATTGTTTGATCCTTGCAATGTCCAGGATTATGGATCTCTTTCAGGACCATCATTGGCAGAAGTCAACATATCTGATATCCCGGGTGAACACTACCGCATGACAAAAAAGCAATTTAACTACATCATAAGCAAATTTGATTTTAGCGGCATTCCCTCCTATCTGATCATTAACAAAAAAGGAGAACAAGTTTATTCTCATATGGGTTTTGAAAGCGCAGAAAAGATTTCAGGACTGCTGAACGATGAGCTGAATAAATAGAAATTACCTGCTTGGCTTATAATCGGATAGGAGGAACGGGATAATTTCCCGTTCCGACCTTCCACACCACCATGCGTACCGTTCGGTACACGGCGGTTCCCTGCTTTACACCTGTCGGTGGGTGAATGTTGTTTTCAGTTATCCCTTCGAGAAACATCACTCTCACATATTTTTCGGATTCCGTCCTATCATTCTGCGAGGAGCCTCTTTTCGAGCATCTGATTACTAAAGACTCTCAAGGTAACATTCATTTACTTTTTCACTATAAGGTTCAACCCTTCCCAAAGCATCCCGTGCTTCGGTACTATGGTCTCGGCTGACTTCTCACGATAAATCTTCTTTCAATCGTGCTTCATACACTGTTTCGGCACGTCTGTGAGATCTCCCGCGGTAAGACGAATAACCTTCATTCCATGTACCCGCATCATTTACACTCCGATGTCTGTGTAGTTTTTGGATTTCGTTTTGTTTGGCAAACTCGTCCCATCGGTTGTGCCTGATAATGTTCGTGTTCCTCGGGTCGGAACTTTGCCGCCAGCTTCCTTCAGATTCGCAGTCGCCTGCGACACCCTTGCTCTTGGCTAATGGTTGGTAACTACATTCCCCCATAACGGACTTGCACCGTCAAGTGATTCGCCATGCGCGGCGCACCAAAACGAAGGGGCTGTCTCCTTAAAGACAACCCCTTCCATATTTTAAACCGTTAAAGCTAAACTTTCTTAAGCATCAATATTCGCATACGTCGCATTGGCTTCAATAAATTCGCGTCTTGGTGCAACATCGTCTCCCATCAGCATGGAGAAAACGTGATCGGCATCGGCTGCATTTTCAATGGTTACCTGACGCAGGGTGCGGAATTCAGGATCCATGGTGGTGTGCCAAAGTTGTTCGGCGTTCATTTCACCCAAACCTTTATAGCGTTGTGTGTGAACGGCATTTTCGTTGCCTTGTCCGTATTTTTCAATGAACTGTTGACGTTGAATTTCGTTCCAGCAATATTGTTCCACTTTACCCTTTTTGCAAAGATAGAGGGGCGG
>Ga0209430_1001043_pt1 | contig 22240 bp, 19 predicted proteins | sample BarGraIncub1133A_FD_184504 | JGI IMG/M metagenome (GOLD analysis project Ga0209430, IMG submission 184504) | Arctic peat soil microbial communities from Barrow, Alaska - Barrow Graham LP Incubations 11-33A (SPAdes) (version 2) | ecosystem: Environmental > Terrestrial > Soil > Wetlands > Peat... | reverse complement strand
TACCCGAAGTCAGAGATGCAGCCCCTCTGATTCTAAAGGCCATACCTTGTCCGGGGCGTCCTGTAACCTGGCTAACCTGTAAACCGGCTATTTTACCCTGTAGCTTTTGACCGAATTCTGCAGCAGCTACATCTCTTACATCAGTGGCGTTAACTTTCGTTACTGCGCCCGTAACATCCCTTTGTTTCTGTGTGCCATAGCCGACTACCACAAATGGATCCAATACGGAAATGGTTGGAACCAGTTTAAGATCTAATTTTGACTGTCCGGTAAAAACCACTTTTTCACTTTTGTATCCGATATTGGAAAAGATCAAAACTGAATTTACTTTGGGCACATTGATACTGAACTTACCTTTCTCATCACTAATTACAACAATAGCAGTCCCTTCGATGCGAATATTCACACCTATCAATGTTTCTCCACTATTTGCATCGGTAATGGTACCGGTAATTTTTAACTTTGGTTGTAATTCTCTAACAAGCTGACTTTTAGAGTAATTTAAAGAAATCCTTGCTTTCAAGGGAAAATTGTCATTTGCGTGTGCCTGTATGATTCCGAAAATCATCAGGATAACAGTAATTCTTAAAAACAATAGAAATTTCTTCTTGGAATCATAAATTACTTCATTAACAGATTTGATGTTTTCCATAAAGTATACATTCTCATGAGAATAATTTTCGTTGAAAGATGAAATTTTAGGATGCAAAAATACAAACATAAATTTTATAATTGCTAACATTAGCATTTTCTGACATTTATTCCCTTTAGGGGAAACCAAACTGGTTGGATTTGGATTATATTTTAATTGAAAATAAAGTTGAATCTGGGAAATAAATTATATTGTAAAATCCGTTTTTTGTAATTATCTTTGTAAGTGTTAATATAATCGCACTTATCTATGAATGTTGATATAACAGATAATATATTATCTCTTATAAACAAAACGCCTGACGAAATAATGCGTTCTGTTTCGCAACGTGTCAAAGAAAGAAGACTCGAAAAGAATCTTTCTCAGAAGAGCCTTGCCTCTCGTGCAGGGCTTACTTTCGCTTCTTATCGACGATTTGAAACTACTGGTGAGATATCATTGAGAAGTTTAATAATGATTGCATTGGCTCTGGACATGACCTCAGAGTTCGACAGCCTTTTTTCGACCCGCACATATCAAAGTATCGACCAACTGTTAAATCTGGAACTTAACCAGAAACGTAAGAGAGGAGCGCGAAATGGATAATATTTCTGTCGTAGCAGTCTTTCTGGATGAACAGCTTGTAGGCAAATTAGCGCTGACGCCTGAAACATTGTGTGCATTTGAATATGATGCTGATTTTCTGAAAGAAGGCATATCGGTTTCTCCACTTCTCATGCCTTTAAAGACTGGGCTTTTTATTGCAAAGGGTGATCCGTTTAATGGTGGGTTTGGTGTTTTTGATGATAGCTTGCCTGATGGTTGGGGAAATCTTATATTGGATAGATATCTTCAGCAAAATGGAATTAACCCTTACAAATTAACTCTATTAGAACGCTTATCACTTGTCGGCTCAGCGGGTCGGGGCGCCCTGGAATATCGACCTGACAGAAGCCTTGCAACTGAAGAAAGTTATGTGGATTTTGATAAATTGGCAAGCGAAACTGAAAAAATATTGACAAGTGATTATACAGGTGACTCATTAAGTACGCTTTATCACTATGGCAGTTCATCGGGAGGAGCCCGACCAAAGATTTTTGTAAAGATAGACGACAAAGAATGGCTGGTAAAGTTCAAAACGACAAACGATCCTGCGGATATAGGCAAAACAGAATATGAATTCTCCCTACTGGCACAAGAGTGTAGAATCATAATGCCGGAAACAAGGCTATTTGAAGATAAATATTTTGGGGTAACACGTTTCGACAGGACTCCCGAAGGAAAGGTTCATACAATAAGTGCCGCTGGTTTATTGAATGCAAACTATCGTATTCCGAGTCTGGATTATTTGGTACTGCTTAAAGTTTGCCGCCAAATCACTTTAGACATGGAACAAGTTTACGCGCTGTTTCGGCAAATGGTTTTCAACATAGCCATCTCGAACCGGGACGACCATGCTAAAAACTTTTCCTTTCAGTTATCAGGTGGACAATGGAAGCTCGCCCCTGCTTACGATCTATTACCAAGCAACGGATTTAATGGTTTTCATACTACTACAATTAACGGCCAGGGGGAACCCACACTCAACGATATAATGGCTGTCGCTTCAGGAATAGGTCTAAATAAACAACGCACATTAGCAATAATTGATGAAATTATTACCAAATGTAGAGATAAAAATATGTTGAAGTTCAAATTGAAATAACAAGGCAATTGAGTTTTTTCTTTCCAATTAGAACGCATCAGAGAAATAAGAGCCAGTGAAAGACGCTTTTATCTTAAAATTACTGACAAATACCAACAATGCAGTATTGATTAAAATCCAGAACATTGCCTTCAATGATACAGCATCTGGCGACATCATTATTTCTTAACCTGCTTTTATTGCGCAAGAATAAGGTCAGATTGATGTCATTCTTTTTGACTAAAAGATCAATGACCTACCTGGCGATATTGCCGCTTGCTCCAAGGATAATTATATTTTTCATTTGAATTAGAGATTAAGTTTTCTGGTCCCTAACCATTTCACCATTTCCGGATCACGATGGTCAAAAAACATGCTTTTCTTAGTGTCAAGTGATACAATTGCAGCCATATCCTCATCGCTCAATTCAAAATCGAAAACATCGAAATTCTCTATAATTCTTTCCTTACGGACTGATTTTGGAATTACAACGACCCTTCTTTGTATCAACCAGCGAAGAATTAACTGGGAAATGGATTTCTTGTATTTTCCGGCGATAGAATGCAGTAATTCATTTTTGAAAATATTGTTTTTACCTTCAGCAAATGGGCCCCATGATTCGATCTGAACATTGTTTTCCATCAAGAATTTATGCGATTCGATTTGCTGACAGAAAGGATTTGTTTCGATCTGATTTACAGCTGGAATCACTTTATTGTGAATAATCAGGTCCATGATCCTGTCAGGGTAGAAATTGCTGACACCAATTGCTCTGATTCTGCCTTCGTGATACAAATCTTCCATCGCTCTCCACGAACCATAAACATCCCCAAAGGGTTGATGAATCAAATACAGATCCAGATAGTCTAATTGTAACTTTTTCAACGATTTCTCAAAACCCTTCAAAGTGTTTTCGTACCCGGCATCCTCAATCCAAAGTTTTGAGGTAATAAACAACTCATCCCTTTCCAATCCACTTCTTTTAATAGCTTTACCAACTTCCCCTTCGTTTTTATAAGAAGCAGCGGTATCAATCAGACGATAGCCGGCAAGTAAAGCTTCATAAACAGATCTTTCACATTCACCGGCATCTGTCATTTGAAATACTCCAAATCCTAAGATGGGCATTTCTACACCATTATTTAATACTACCTTTTGCATAATATTTATATATTTACTTAGTTATCATCTCGTTTAAACATTTTTTATTTGCATTTAAAATTCTGGAATATCCTACATTAAGTAACAATTAAGTCATCAGACTGTTTTAATCTCTCATTAAGAACAAAAATATCCACTCTTCTAGACCTACGGGTAATTAAAAGTGAAAAACACAAATTTTTAAACAGTTTCTGATTGTTTTTTAAGTTAATTTTGGAGTATAATTAGAAACCATAAAAACAGTTATAAGTAATCTGAAAAAATATATCATCATGTTAAAATTCACAAAACTTCTATCCATTACAATACTGCTTATAATAAGTTATCCTTTTAATTTAAAAGCACAAGATAACCAGCAAAAGCAGCTTTTTGATTCCAACTGGAAATTCTTTTTGGGTGATCCCCCAACTGCCAGTGCCAACAATTTTGATGATAAAAGCTGGCGCAGTCTTGATTTACCCCACGATTGGAGTATAGAAGGAGCAATAGAATTAAAAAATCCCATGAGAGCGGCGGGTGGTTATTTCCCTTCTGGCACAGGATGGTACCGGAAAACGTTCAAGGCTCCTGCTGCCTGGCAGGGTAAATACATTTCAATCTATTTTGAAGGCGTTTACATGAACGCCAATGTATTTATTAATGGAAAGTCACTGGGGATTCATCCTTACGGATATACCTCCTTTTTCTATGATCTGACACCTTACCTGAATATCAATAAGGAAAACACCATTGCTGTCCGCGTTGATAATTCACAGCAGATTAACAGCCGTTGGTACAGTGGTTCCGGCATTTACCGTCATGTGTGGTTCAGAGTGACCGACCCTGTTCACCTGAACCAGTGGAATACCGTAATCACAACGCCTGAAATCACTCCCGGAAAAGCAACCGTTCAGATCAAAACTTTTGTAAAAAACGATACAAAACTGCCTCAAAGCATTGTCCTTTCGACTCAGCTTACCGATAACAAATCCAAAAGCGTCGGAAAAAATGATATGAAGGTAGAAATACCGGCAAATGATGGAAAGGAAGTCACCCAGACCATTACGGTCAATAACCCCTCATTGTGGACTCCCGCGACTCCCGTAATGTATCAGGCCCAATTAAAAGTCATTCAGAATAACAAAACAATCGACCTCTTCAATAACGCCTTTGGGTTTCGTACCATCAAATTCAGTACTGACAAAGGGTTTCAGTTAAACGGGAAGACCGTGAAGATAAATGGCGGCTGCGTGCATCACGACAATGGCTGTTTAGGCGCTGCTGCCTACGACAGAGCTGAAGAACGAAGAGTGGAACTGTTAAAATCAGCCGGATACAATCTGATACGCACCTCTCATAATCCTCCTTCTGAAGCATTCCTTGATGCTTGTGACAGGCTGGGAATGATGGTGATCGACGAATCGTTTGATGGATGGAAAGCCAGTAAGAATCCTAACGATTATGGCAGATTCTTTGATGAATGGTGGCAACGTGATCTGGCATCTATGGTGATGCGTGATCGCAATCATCCTTCGATTATCATGTGGAGTATAGGGAACGAAATTATCGAAAGAAAACAACCCGAAGCACTCAAGATCACCAATATGCTGGCTAACGAAGTCCGTAAAATGGATCCAACCCGTCCCGTAACCTCAGCCATGACCACCTGGGACAAAGATTGGGAAATATTTGACCCAATGTTTGCAGCACAGGATATCGCCGGATATAATTACCAGATCCATCGTGCCTCTTCTGATCATAAGAGAGTCCCAAACCGGATTATTCTACAGACTGAATCTTATCCCCGAGATGCATTCGATAATTGGAATTTGGTTCAAAGCAACAACTACATTATTGGTGATGTTGTCTGGACCGCACTGGATTATTTTGGAGAATCAGGTATTGGGCGTTATTACTACCCGGGAGAGTCCGGAGGCAACCCCTGGGACACTGATCTTTACCCCTGGCATGGCTCATACTGTGGCGATATTGATATGACGGGATGGCGCAAACCAATTTCTCACTATCGTAATTTATTGTGGAATGACACCGAGAAACTCTATATGGCCGTTCGCGAACCCAATCCAGATAATGGAACAATCAAGGTTACAGCATGGGGAGTCTGGCCGACATGGGAAAGCTGGACTTGGCCAGGCCGTGAAGGCAAAGATATCCAGGTAGAAGTATATTCCAAATATCCTATGGTTCGACTCTATCTTAATGATAAACTCATTGCGGAACAACCAACAACTATAGCCCAGAAATTTAAAGCCGTCTTCACTTTGGCCTATGCGCCCGGAGTATTAAAAGCCGTTGGGGTAGAAAACAATAAAGAATTGGAAACGTCCATCTTAAAGACAGCCACTCAACCAGCCAAAATAAAGCTTATTGCTGATCGTACAAAAATACTGGCCAATGGAGAGGACCTGTCATTTGTAAGGATTGAAATAACCGATCAGGCCGGAAACAAGCAACCCAATGCAGCCAATCTGCTTACCTTTACTGTAAAAGGTCCCGGAGTTATTGCTGGTGTGGATAATGCCAATTTAAAGGACCTCGATCCCTATGTAGCCACAACACGTAAAGCATGGCAAGGTCGTGCGATGGTTGTCATCAAAAGCACCCATAACGCCGGCGACATCCAGCTTAAAGTAAGTTCGCCTGGTTTGGCTGACGGGCTCGTAACCATCAAAACAGCGATAAAATAGACTTGATATTCTATTGCCTTTAGCTGACCCTATTAATATTCTTTCTGAGTTTGAAAACAAACCCATTCAACTTATGTTGTTTTGGGAGAACTATTGATTTCTATTTATTTCTTATGATATTTTAATTCCAAAGTTCATCCTGATAAGGTGATCATTATTTAATCCACTTCCCATGGATCAAAACATTCAATCATTCTGGAGCATTTCTGTCAAAGAATTACTCGACAAGCTTCAGGTAACAGCAAAGGGTCTATCATCAGGTGAAGCCCAAAAGAGGCTTTCAAGTTATGGTGCAAATAGTCTTAAGCCCCAGAAAAGTTCGAATGCATTCACCCTCCTCTTATCGCAATTTAAAAGTCCAATTATCCTGATCCTTATTTTTGCTACCGGCTTATCCTTGTTTTTGCATAATCTGGTAGATGCTTCCATCATTTTTGCCATCGTGCTTGTCAGTGGACTTCTGGGTTTCTGGCAGGAATACAGCGCTTCCAATGCAGTAGCAAAATTACTTGCCATCGTTCAGGTTAAAGTAGCGGTATTGCGTGATGGGAAAGAAAATGAAATTCCAATCGAAGTGATTGTACCCGGGGATATCATCGTACTGAATGCCGGCGATATTGTTCCGGGAGATTGTATGATCCTTGAATCCAAAGATCTGTTTGTTGATGAAGCCATGCTTACCGGAGAAACATTTCCGGTTGAAAAAGAAGTTGCAACGCTACCTGCTGACACGCCTCTTGCCAAGCGGTCAAATGCAGTATGGATGGGAACACATGTTGTCAGCGGAAACGCAAAGGCAATAGTCACCCTTACCGGCAAAGACACCGAGTTTGGTAAGGTCTCAGATCGTCTTAAACTTAAAGCTCCCGAAACCGATTTTGAAAGAGGTATCCGTAGATTTGGATATTTTTTGGGAGAAGTCACACTGGTATTGGTGATTCTCATATTTGGTATCAATGTTTATTTACACCGCCCCGTTCTTGAATCATTTCTTTTTTCACTGGCATTGGCTGTTGGTTTAACTCCACAGCTTTTACCTGCAATCATCAGCATCAACCTTGCCCATGGCGCCAAGAAGATGGCTGAAAAGAAAGTAATCGTCAAGCGGCTTGCTTCCATCGAAAACTTCGGAAGTATGAATATCATCTGCTCCGATAAAACCGGCACCCTGACAGAAGGCAACGTCAAGGTTCAATCTGCCCTCGATGTGAAAGGGGTTGAAAGCGATAAAGTATTTCTATATGCCTATCTCAATGCTTCCTACGAAACCGGATTTACAAACCCAATAGATCAGGCCATCCTGAATTTTAAAAAGATCGACCTTTCCGGATACAAAAAACACGATGAAATCCCTTATGATTTTAACCGCAAGCGTTTGACTATCGCTGTCATCCATGATAAAGAACACCTGATGGTCACCAAAGGCGCTTTATCGAATATCCTCGAAGTGTGTTCAACCGCTGCAACGAGTGATGGCACCATTGTCAAAATCTCCTCCATACAGTCTCAGATCCAGAAACACTTTGAAGATTTCAGTAACCAGGGATTTCGAACATTAGGCATCGCTTTTAAAGATCTGACCTCTGATTCACCCATTAATAAAGACGATGAAAAGGATATGACTTTTATCGGTTTCCTCACTCTTTTTGACCCACCAAAAGCCAATATCGCAGAGACCATTGCAACTCTGAAGAAATTGGGTGTATCACTCAAAGTGATTACCGGCGATAACCATCTTGTTGCAGCCAGTATCAGTGAAAAGATGGGATTATCCGGCAACAAAATTATCAGTGGCCCTGAACTTCATCAGATGAGTGATGCTGCTTTACTTCGTCGTGTCGAAAAAATAGATGTATTTGCTGAAATAGAACCCAATCAGAAAGAACGAATTATCATTGCAATGCGTAAAGCAGGTAATGTAGTGGGCTATATGGGCGATGGCATCAATGATGCCTCTGCGCTTCATGCAGCTGATGTAGGGATTTCTGTAGATACTGCAGCAGATGTTGCCAAAGATGCAGCCGATATTGTATTGCTCGAGAAGGATCTGGGCGTACTGATCGAAGGCGTCAGAGAAGGCCGAACCACTTTTGCTAACACATTGAAATATGTGTTTATGGCAACCAGCGCTAACTTTGGAAATATGTTCAGTATGGCAGGTGTCTCACTCTTTATCCCTTTCCTTCCATTGCTGCCCAAGCAGATTTTGCTTACCAACCTGCTTACCGACTTTCCCGAAATGACTATTGCTACCGATAATGTAGATGATGAAATGGTTGACCATCCCCGGCGCTGGGACATCAAGGCAATCCGAAAGTTTATGATCACCTTCGGTCTGGTCAGTTCTGTGTTTGACTATCTGACTTTTGGACTGCTTCTGCTCGTACTTCGTGCCAATGAGAGTCAATTCCGTACAGGATGGTTTCTTGAATCGGTCATCTCGGCATCTATGATTGTACTTGTAATCCGCAGTAGAAAACCTTTTTTCAAGAGCCGTCCGGGAAAATATTTGTTAATAGCAACATTGTCTATTGCAGTTATAACGTTAGCCCTGCCCTTCACACCCCTAGGAAATGTATTTGGCTTCAGCCCGTTGAGTATTACTACCTATTTGTTATTAATGCTCATTGTGGTGCTTTACATCATCGCAGCAGAAGTCACCAAAACAATATTCTACAAGAAGGTTAAATTCTAAGAAACTGTTTAAAATTTCTGTTTGTTTTGTTCCCCGTTAGGGGATTAATATCAATAGAAAAGAGCAAACTGATCAGCTTGGAGTATCTAAAGGTTATATCTTACAAATAATGAATGGCAATTTCAATTATTCCTTAAAGAAAATGATTCAGCTGTCCCTCGCACTCAACAAGGTACCTGTATTCAAATTTCAGGATACAGAACAATACGTACAAGAAAACAAACAGAAAAAGACACGTAATAATGTTCCTAATGTTTTGACATCTAGCCTGTAGGGCAAAAGAAAAAAGAAATTCAGCCAGTTTCTAAGTAATTTTGATAATTCATTTATTTTAAACCATCATGAACTTAAAAAAGAGACAGTTAGTTATGAATAGATTTTTTAGAGTCATTGTATTTTCAATGTTATGCTTACTTACAAGCAATCTTAGCGCTCAAATTCAACATGCTACTGATTTAACACCCAATAGTGCGCAATACACTATTCCCAGCTGGACATTATATAAAAGGGCGCTGACCTCTTCAAACAATAATCCCCCGACAAATGCTGAATTGGAGAAAGCTAAACAAATCCTGGTTGCCAAATCAATTCCTTATTCGGTGAATATGACCATTAATGGAGATCCTACCTCCTGCATGGGATTTGCATGGTTTACCAACCCGGGTGAAAAAGAGGAAATGATCACTATAATCAAAGGAAGCGCTAAAGATACTGCAGATTTCACAAAACCGTTAATGACTATCAATGCTACTTCAGAAGCTGTCAATAATCTGAACTACTGTGTTGCACCAAATGATTTAATGAAGCTCGCAAGAATTCCGAACAACACCCTTAAGAGTTACACGAGCAATAAAGCACTGGCCACCGGTTTAAAAGCTAACACCTCTTATTCGTTTATTGTTGGCAAGCCGGGAGCATGGAGTCAAATCGGAACTTTTACCACTGCAAAAAAGAACAAGGATGAATTTTCATTTATCTACTTTACCGATCCACAAGCCAATAGCGACGATCAGTTTGACATATCTCAGAAGACAACGCATGCAGCAGTAAACATGTTTCCGAATGCCAATTTCCTTTTATCGTGTGGCGATTTAGTAAATTCAACAGGAGCTCGCAATTCGGAGTGGGAATATGAGCAGTTTTTTGAAACCCAACAAGATATATGGTACACAAAACCATTTGCACCTATCATAGGTAATCATGACACTTCTCCAAATAAAAACTTTTATTATCATTTCAATACTGCAAGCCCCTCCTTTGATAAGAAAATGGCAACCATTCCCGGAAGTGTATATTCATTTGTATATGGAGATGCTTTGTTTATGGCTTTGGATTTCGAAGATTACAATTTAAACGGATACCTCGATTCTCTTTCAGTGTGGATGAAAAAAGAGGTTTTGGCACATCCTGATGTAAAATGGAAAATAGCTTTTTATCACAAAGCCATTTATACCGGCGGTAATATCCACCAACCATCTCACGATGGCAAAATTGTCCGTAATAAAATGGCTCCTCTATTCGATGAGTTGAAAATAGACCTTGCGATCCAGGGACACGATCATATTTATGAGGTTATCGGGCCAATCAAGAACAAGTCTCTTGTAGAGAATTCAGTAAGTAAACAAAAGAAAGTTCCACCAACTTACCGTACTAACGTCACTGGAAAGCAGGGAGGAACCTATGACGTCACAAATGGAACGCTTTACTTTCTGAACAATTCATCAGGCAAAAAGAAATATGAACCTACTGACATTGAAACGATGAAATCCATTGAAGCAAACCTTGGGATTAATGATTATTTTTCATTCTTTACAGGACGTTTTGGACAAACCGGAGAACCAACATTCAGCAATATTACAGTTTCAACCGGGGCTATTAATATAGCTACCTATACTGTAGATGATAACGGCAAAGCAACGCTGTTCGATACAATCAACATTGTTAAAAAGAACAAGTAGTTATTATAGGATAGTCCAAGCAAAACTCAATGGGAATAAAATTGAGTCCAGCCCAATTATTTTCTCAATTAAAATAATACTTGAAGAATAATTGCGACCCCATTTATCATCACTTTATAAACATCCCACAATTGCTGCTGTTCCATGGTCTCTAACGACATAATACGTGCCGTTATCATAGGCTGATGCGAATTCCAACCCCATCACCGCAACCACAGTTGAATTCTCAGGTAGCTGTTGATCTTCTCTGAAAGCAGCTGATAATTGAATATCTTTCGTGGTGGAAAGAACCGGAAACCATTCGCTTATGACAAAACTTTTTACCAGCCTCTGACCTTGGTAAGATGGATCATACTGTTCTCTGTCTGGATCCCACACTAAATCTTTCAATACGAATATCAATAAAAATATCCGGTAATGACCCACCTTTTCAGGCCATTTGAACTTTCCTTTTGACTTAAAATTAGTCAATTTGAGTGTTACTTCACGACGATCTTCTGAAGCTGATAATTCGGGTACTACCTGAAACACTTCTTTAAAAGGATGCGCATTGTTAAAACTGAAACCGGTCAATGGATAAGTGTATTTAGATACCAGGATTGTTCTGTACCCTAGTATCCCATCGTCATCGAGCACCTGAATGGTTTTGGCAATCCGGTTCAAATAACCTGCAAGTCGCCCATTTTTCAGACTGTCAATGTCTAAGGTAGCCCGCCGAATAAACTTTGACAATATGCACATTGCCTTAAACTCCCGGTTCTGATCAAGAGCACGGGGTGCATGTTTGTTATTATTCTTGTTCTTCCCCTTTTTCTCCCTGATTACTTTCTTTTTGGCATCCCGATCGTAATAACCGTTAAAACCGCCTACACTTCCATTAAAATCGAGCGGGCCTTTAAATGTTCCCATAACTTCACGTTTTGTGGTCGCTGGTGGCTGTTTTCTTTTGTTTTTTGCACATTGACGACCTTGTTCATAATTTTGTTAATTAAATTAATCGTTGATCAACTATACAAAATTACAAAATAGATATCTAATTTTTCAATTGTTTTAGGTGGACAACGGCGGACAAATGTGGACAAATGTGGACATTTTTAGATTTAATTTGGAATAAAAGGCAAAAAGAGGTACTTTTATCTTTTATTGAATTGGAAAAAATTGAAAAAGCTGGTTTTAGTTTTTAGTCCCTTAGATAAGGGAAATTTCAATCCGACACCTTCCTAAGCTAGTTTGAATAGGGTCATATATCTTTCTTGATTTCCCCGGATTATTCTCATAATACTTTCACGTAAGCAAAAAAAATGCAAGTTTTAAGCCATTCATTAGCCAAACGTATGCCATATTATTAATAATGGCTTACATATGGCCTACATATGGCCTACATATGGCTTACATATGGCTAATATCACAATTATATTGGAATATTACTTAACTATTCGAAGAGATTTCCAGCTATTTTGGAAGATCTTTTGAATAGGATTTGAAATGATTTTTTATTTCAATTTGTAAATATACAACAATAATTAAGCGATTAATGGGGTCAGGCACAATTAAAATTAAATGGTGCCTAACCCCATTTTCGCGTGAAAAGCTGGATGAAAGAAAACCAACAGCCGTGAATAATTTTTTTTTGGAGCCATTTTTAACATCAGATTGTTTATAATCCATATACAGGCGGTTGCTAAAATGAATAAAGTAAATATTTTGAAATGAACACCACGGATATTGAATCAAATGAGAGTTCTTCTTTAGTAAAAGTCGCAGCATTAATAATTATTTTAGCAGGAGTGTTTTATGCAAAATCATTTCTAACTCCCTTGCTGCTTGCGATTTTCATTAGTATCCTTTGTGCAAAACCCATTTCATGGCTTGAGACAAAGAGAGTACCCAAATGGATTGCGCTTATTATTGTAATGCTGACGTTGGTTTTACTTTTTTCCGGATTTTCTTTCCTGATCGGAGGTACAATATCATCCTTTTCGAGCAATGTTTCAAAATACGGATCCTCTCTTACTGCGATCATCAATTCATTTATTCAGCTTTTAAATGAGCATGGTTTAAATATAGGCAAAGATCAGGTGCCAACGCTTATTCAACCTGCCAGAATACTTGAATTTACAGCTGGCGCTTTGAATGGACTGGCCCAAATGCTGGAGAAAACACTTCTGATCTTCATTCTCGTTTTATTTATCCTTTTGGAATCTGAAAGTTTCCCTGATAAAGCAAAAGCAATCTTCAGTGGATCAGATGAATCAATTGCTTATTTTTCAACCATTGTAAAAAACATCCGACACTACCTTTGGATTCAAACTTTGATAGGGTTAGTCGTAGGAATTTTAATTTATATAGGATTAATGATCATTGGGGTTAATTACGCCCTCTTATGGGCTTTGATTGTATTTCTGCTAAATTATATTCCGAATATCGGCTCCGTTATTGCCACGATTCCGGCAGTTCTCTTTGCCCTGGTACAATTGGGAATTGGCGGCGCACTATGGACTTTAGGTACGTTTATGGTAATTCACAATGTCATAGGTAACTTTTTTGAACCCAGGATCATGGGTGAAGGGTTAGGCTTGTCGACACTGGTTGTATTCCTTTCTTTGCTTCTCTGGGGATTTTTATTGGGAACCGTGGGTATGTTTCTGTCGGTACCCATTACAATGACGATTAAAATCATCCTGGAACAAAATGAGAAAACATTATGGCTCGCAATACTTTTAGGAACACCTGCAGATGCTAAAAACTATCTTAAAAATAAAGGACAGGTTAAAAAGAAAAGAGATAAATAATTCATATAATAGATAGGATAAATTGTTCCTGGAACCATTTTTCACACTGGATTACTTTGGCAAAAATATATTAATATGTTGCGGATGAATCGAGGTTGTAGTAAAAAAGAAAACTGGTAATGCAATGAAATAAGTTACAATCATGACAAAAATGAGAATCGCCATAAACTTAAAGTGTTTTTTAAGGTATTCCATGGCGATTGTCAATAACTCGGTGTCTCTTAAAGCAACGGCCTTACTCATGTTATTGGAAAACCTATTCAGATAAATAAACGGGAAAACACAAACTACTGCAATAGCGTAATATAACACTCCAAACCAAATATGTTGAAAGTAGGATGAGGTAGATATATAGTTTGAAAAAATTGCATCTAATCCAAAAAGCAGCATAAATCCAATTACAATGAATCCCGTGATTGCCATAACCTTGGTCCATTTTGCTGTTGCATACAGGAATCCAAGTGATTCCAAAGTGATTTGAGGAAAGGGCAAGGAAGAAGAATCCGTTGTTTCCTGTCCAGGTGTATACATGTTATCTTCCATTTTCTAAGGTTTTTATAAAATTTTCATAAAGATATAAAGGATTAATGGTGTTAGGAACTATTTTCTGGGAAAACAATGGGGTCAGGCACAATTAAATTTTAATTGTGCCTGACCCCATTGTTTTCCGATTAATTATTAACTTTATCGTCGCAAGTTGAATTATAGTATGATAACCATAAAGACGCATATTTTTTTTCAACAAGATAACTGATAATCATTTTTTAATACATTATTTTATTAATTTTAAGTAGTTTCGATATGAAAATTAAATTATTAAAAATAGAATATATAATTCTATTATTAATACTGGTTAACCCACTTTTCCACAAGGCTTTAGCGCAAGCAAACAGCAATAAGCAGAGCAAAGTTACACCGGTTATGAAGTACGTCTTTCATGGGGCGGGCAATCCTTATCTTCCATTGTGGGAGCATGTGCCCGATGGCGAGCCGCGGGTTTTTGAAGATCCGGACAAACCCGGAAAATATAGAGCCTATATTATCGGATCTCACGACACACGATTTACAAGTTATTGTGGGCCTGACATTAGAATGTGGTCAGCTCCGGTTGAAGACTTATCCAGCTGGAGGGATGAAGGTCCGATTTTCACATACAAGATCGAGGGGCAATGGGATGTAATGTATGCTCCTGACCTGGTTGTGGTAAAAGGAAAAAATAACAAAAAAGAATACTATTTGTACCCACACAGCAGGGGAAGAAACAGGGAAGCGATGGTGGCAAAAGGAAATCGTCCTGATGGCCCTTTCACACCGATCAACCTTACGGCTGACGGAACACGCACTGTACCTGGAAGCATTCTAGGGTTCGATCCGGCTGTATATGTTGAAAACATTACAGACCTCAAAGACCCCGATTATAAAACAGGTTTCAGAGCTTACGGATTTTGGGGATTCCAACGTTCACAGGCTGCACAGTTAGACCAAAATACGATGTATTCGTTACGTCCCGGAACCGAAATAGTCAATTACCTCCTTCCGGCAAGTTCACGCTACGGGGTGATCAGGGACCCGGCAGGTACGAAATATCCCAATGTTTACGCCGATCAGGATCTTGGGAAATTCAATTTTTTTGAAGCTTCCTCAATACGTAAGATTGGAAATAAATATGTAACAATTTTCAGTGGATTCTCAGGTCCGGAATACGGAGTCAGCAGTTCAAACTCAACACTGCGTTATGCCTTTAGCGATTCCCCACTGGGTCCATGGAAAAGCGGTGGTGTTTTGGTTGATTCAAGAGCTCCGGTACTGAACCAGGATGGTTCTAAAATACAAACTACGAATGCAGGTCATAATACGCATGGCAGTATTCAGCAAATTAACGGGCAATGGTATGCATTTTATCACAGACCGCCACGTGGTTTCGGATTTGCCCGTCAGTCTATGGTCGCCCCCATCAAGATAGAATGGGACAAAAAACCGGTGGCTGAAGGTGGAAATGTTGTTATCGGAGCGTATGACCCCTATTCGAAAGATCATTCATGGACTGCAAAAGATAGCCAGGGAAACCAATATAAAGGAGCTGAAGTAACTTCCGAAGGCTTCCATATATATGGACTCGATCCTTATCAGTATTATTCCGCAGGATATGCCTGTTATCTTTCCGATAACTCACTTCAACAAGATTCATGGGATATCTGGGATAACAATATGCCCACCACCAAAGTAAAGAACGGCAGTATTTTAGGATACAAGTATTTTGGGTTCGGAGGACTTGCCAAAAACGCTAATGGTATTAAAGCCTTTGAAGGAACTAAAAAGGGAAACAATACAGCTTTTAATCTTTTCATGACTCCTAAAACGCCAAAATCCTTCAAGGTTAACGTTTGGCTGGATGGACCATGGGATAATGCGATCTGGAAAGGGAAAAAAATCGGTGAAATTATCGTTCCGGCTAATTCGGCACAGAGTACAACAAAGTTCACAATCGACGTTTCAAAATATGTTGATAACCTGGATAAAAAACACGCAATTTTTCTTGTAGCAGAAAGTGATGAGCCAGGCATTCTTTGTGATTTTATCGGGCTTGGTTTCAGTTCGAACAAAAAGAAAATTGTTCTTCCTGTTGCTCCTACTGTAAGTATAGCGGTCAATGGAAATAGCATTGAACTGCCAGCTACTCCGGTGAGATCTACCAATGCTAACGGCATTGTAGATTACAACTTATATGAGTCAACTGTTACGCTTTCGTCTAATGCACCCACAGTACCGGTTGTATCAGCATCGGTGAGTAATAAAGCAGTGAAAGTGACGATCAAACAAGCGAATTCCAATTCAGATGCAGCTGAAGTAAAATGTGACTATAATGGTCTGGTTAAAACGTATAAAATTAAGTTTGTTGCTAAATAGCCTCTGAGGTCTTGTTAGCATTGAATTATTGGTGTGAGGAACTATTTATTAGAAGATAGTTCCTCACACCATTTTTCTTTACTTAGCGTATTTATTAGCCATGTAGTACATAGCGAAAATTCTTTTTGTAGATTTGCAATAAAGCATGCTTATTTTTTTTAAAATAACAATCATAAATACTGTAAAAATCCATTATGAACATTAAACGCAAAACATTGATGCTTGCGGTGGGCTTTGTAATTTTGGGAGGATTAGGATTACAAGGATATTCCATTACTTCAAAGGGCAAAATTGCTGGTACCGCCCAAACCGATACTACACGGAGCATTGCACCCTACTTCACTCTGGCCACAACAAAGAAAAAGACACCGGATCCTAAAGGATTCATCCAACGTTGGTCACTCCTGGAACCCATTAACAAGCCAAACCGTGGCAATACTGTTTTTACAGATAGCTACATAAGAACAGCATTTGCAACCCAGTATTTTCCAAACCAGTTTACTATTCTTCCTAAAGATGGAGAAAAGGTAAAAGTTGGAGAGCAGGATCTAACGTGGCATGCTTTGGAGAGCACAAATTTCAATGTCAAACTATATCGTTTCGCCTATGGGTTAAGAAAACAGACATACGGTGTTCTGTTTTGGGCAGTTACCGTAGTTAACTGTGCGCAGGAAATGAAAAATGTGAGAATGGCAGTAGGGTCAAATTCAGCATCAATGTGGTGGTTAAATGGAAAGGAAGCAGTGATACTTTCAGGAGATAGACGCATGGTAATGGATGATGGTGTCTCGACCAGGCTAACACTGAACAAAGGAAAGAATATCATCCGTGGAGCCGTAATCAATGGTCCAGGCATGAGTGATTTCTGTGTTCGCTTCCTGAATGAAAAAGGAGAGCCTATAAAAGATATCACGATTAGTTGTGAATAAAATCAATTTGCCATTGTATTAAGATCTCAATTGTATTGAAATTGGAATTATGAAAATAAGAATTAAAATATTGGGCGCAACAGCCCTGTTATCAGCGTTGTTAACCGGAACAGTGATCGCACAAGTCGGGAAACCATTTATCCATGATCCATCAACAATCACGGAATGTGATGGAAAGTATTATACATTTGGCACAGGTGGAGGCGGATTAATATCCGAAGACGGTTGGGTATGGAACACTGGTGGAGTGAGACCTGGTGGTGGAGCCGCCCCGGATGTAGTTAAAATTGGTGATCGTTACCTTATAGCCTATGGCGCAACTGGTGGCGGCCTGGGAGGCGGACACAACGGAAGAATATTGACAATGTGGAATAAAACACTTGACCCAAAATCTCCCGATTTTAAATATTCAGAAGCTGTCGTAGTTGCTTCAACCGATGGCTTGGAAGATTGCGATGCTATCGATCCCGGGCTTCTTCTGGATCCAACCGATGGACGTTTATGGATGTCATACGGCACTTACTTTGGGTTCATTCGCCTTGTAGAGCTTGATCCCAAAACAGGAAAGCGTGTAGAAGGTAATAAAGCAATAAATATAGCTATTGATTGTGAAGCCACTGATTTGATCTATCGTGATGGATGGCATTATCTTCTTGGCACTCATGGAACCTGCTGCGATGGCGCAAACTCAACCTATAATATAGTTGTTGGTCGTTCAAGAAAAGTAACAGGTCCTTACCTTGATAATATGGGAAGAGACATGATAGCAGGTGGCGGTAAGATGGTGATTGCAGCTGGCGGAAGAGTTACAGGTCCGGGACACTTTGGACGTTTAGTCCTTGGTGACGGAATTGAAAAGATGTCGTGCCATTATGAAGCAGATTTAGATCAAAGCGGACGCAGCGTATTAGGCATTCGTCCTTTACTATGGAAAAACGGGTGGCCGGTTGCAGGAGAAAATTTCAAAGAAGGAACATTTGAAATTGAATCGGAGAGAAGAGGATATGCCTTGGAGTTAGTCGTTGATTTTGTAAGAATGGCAGGTGGAATGCGTGGAGCTAATCGTAACAGTGATGAACCGGTAAAACCCGTTCCATCCCAGGAATTAGCAGATGTAATTAAAACCTGGCCAACCGGAAACATTGATGTAAGAATAGGAGATTACATGTTCCGTCCACATCAGAAATGGACAATTACAGCAGCTCCCGATGCAGGAGGATATCCCGGAGGACCCTATTATAAAATAGTAATCGCAGGAACAGATCGGGCATTGGCAGCAACAGCAGAAGCTGAAGTAATAACGGTTCCAACATTTACCGGCGCGCCTGAACAACTATGGCGAATCGATCTGTTGACGGATGGAACTTATAGAATAATGCCTAAGGTAGTTCCAAATTCAAAAGAGAAGTTAGCGCTGGTATCTTCGGGAGATAGCACACCGACACTTGCAGCGTTTGATATGGAAAGTGACAATTCTAAATGGAATTTTAAGGCTCACTAAAAAAATGGGGTCAGGCACAATTAATTTATCGCAAAGCATTATGCCTGGATATTAATTGTGCCTGACCCATTTATTTTTTCTTTTTCCCTTTTAAAGATTGAATAATTATTCTGATCATCCAGAAGACCAGCATAAAAAGAATAATAACCGTTACATCACGGCGCCCCCTGGGCAATCTGTAATACATGTCGCCAATCATGCAACCTGAAAGCAGGAATGCCAGACTGATCATTAAGAAAAGGGGTGCAATTTTAATTTTCATCGCACTAAAGTAAACATTCGGAATGACTTTTATAGGCTAAGAAAATAAATGAAATAAATGGTGCCTGGCACCATAAAACCTGAAATCTGCTGAATAAAATACTATTTTTACAAAAAAAACTTATGAAAACTTTATTATCCTTACTTGTATCCTTAGTAATAATGGGTAGTGTATTTGCTCAAAGCCAACCCGATCCGGCAGAAAAGATTCTAAAAGAGACCATAGCTCAAGCAAAGAAAGAACATAAAAAAGCTTTCATCATGTTTCATGCCTCCTGGTGCAGCTGGTGCAAGAAAATGGATAAATCATTGAACGATGAGGCGTGCAAAGCCTTGTTCGATAAAAATTATGTGATCAATCATATCGTTGTTTTGGAATCGAAAGAAAAAGAGAACCTGAATAATCCGGGGTCGATGGATATGCTTAAAAAGTATAAAGGCGATAAGGGTGGAATTCCTTTTTGGCTGATTTTTGATGAGAATGGAAAGTTATTGACCGATTCGAAGACAAGAGCTGAAGGCATACTGTTGGATGATACAGGAAGCAATATCGGCTGTCCGTCAACCGAAAAAGAGATTGCTGATCTGGTTTTTAAGCTAAAGAAAACATCGAAATTAAACGATGCTGAATTAGAGACAATCGCAACGGTATTTAAAAAGAAATAAGCTTTTTAAAATTCTTAGTATTTCCAGGTCTTTTCTCCGGCAGTCATCTTTCTTAAGGTTTCTTCCATTCCTTTGTAGCCTTCGATGTCTTTTTTATCAGCTAAATGCAAGGCTTCCTTTTCCTGGGCTATAGCTTCTTCCTTTTGTCCCAGTTTATAAAAGAGATTGGCATAGGTATCCAGAAAAGCAGCATTATCAGGTATAAATTCGTTAACTCGTTTTGAATAACCGAGCGCTACCTGAAGTGTCTTCTGGTCAGTTACTTTTTTGAATATCTCCCAGGAAATGGCGTTAAGACCTTCACCAACCTTCATCCTTTCCATGTTTGCATATGCTGACAGCAAACCGGTAAGTTGCACAGAATCCAAAATCTTGCTATAAAACCCTGACTTAATCTGGCTTTCCATCTTTTTATAGTTCCTGTTATCGACAGTGGTTAATGAATCTACTTTCATTTTCATGAGGTGGTTATTTGCGAAACTCATGGCATACTTAAGATACTTTTCGCTTTCTCCGGTATTTTTGTAATACTGCATGTAAACTTCATCCTTTTCCATGGATACGGGTTTTGGCAACTGGTCATAAGCCAAAATAGCCTTAGCAAGCAACTGCTCATTTTTTGTTGCAGATGCTTCATTCACTGTATTTTTAACCCCATCCAAAAGAATTACAAAAACATTACCAAAAAGCCCCATGATGTATTTCTGATAGTTCTTTTGCAGATTCTCGTATGCAAAAGAAGTGACTTTCATGTTTCTGCCTTCATTAAAGTAATATGCAAAGACAGTAGTTGAAGTTAGTTCTTCCTTTGGGATCAATTTAAGGTATACATCGAAAACCGCTTCGTTGGAAAGGCCAAGCTTTTTGCGCTTTTTCATATAATCCACCAGAAATGCCGGATCGTTTTTCTTTACCGTATATTCTTTGTCCCATATTGCTAATGGTTTGGGATCATTCATTTCGTCAAGTGCCGTCTTCGAAACAGCAATAAAGCTTTTTTCGGGCATCGATCCAACAGTAAGATAAAATAAGTTTCCGTCACCCTTGATGAACAGGTAGGTTGGATAGGCTTTTACACCGTACTTTTTGGCCAGGACGATTCCTTCACCTTTTTCGGCGTCGATCTGATAGCAGATGAAATTTTCATTGTAAACCTTGCCAACCGTTTCGAGTGGAAAGATATCTGTACTCATTTGCTTGCAAGGCCCGCACCAAGTGGTGAATACGTCGACAAAAATGGGTTTGTTGGTCTTTTGTGCTTTTGCAAGAACTTCTTTCCAGGTGCTGTGTTCAAAAGCAATACCCTGCGAGAAGGCCAATATTGAGATAAATAAAGCGGGAATAATGAGTAACAGTTTTTTCATAATGGGTTGACTAATTGTGTTTTTAAATGCTAAAGTTTCTATTCAAATTAATTAGTCAGTAAATATACATATTTTTACCACTGTTTTGAAATAATGGTTTCAGGCACCATTTATTATCACTCACTAAATTTCAAACTATCAATAACTGAATAATATGAATCCAAAGGTTGATGAATTTATAAGGGATGCCCAAAAGTGGCGGGAAGAATTTGAGAAATTGAGAATGATTATTCTTGAATGCGGGCTGACCGAAGAATTGAAGTGGGGCGTTCCATGTTATACGTTCCAGAAGAACAACATCGTTTTAATACATGGATTTAAAGAATACTGTGCGATACTGTTTATCAAAGGCGCCTTGTTGCAGGATGCCCAGGGAGTTCTGATCCAACAAACCGAGAATGTACAGGCCGGGCGGCAAATCCGGTTCACCAATATCCGGGAAATAGATGAGATTGAACCTGTTTTGAAAGCCTATATTTATGAAGCCATAGAGGTTGAAAAAGCCGGGTTGAAAGTGGATTTTAAAAAGAATGCAGAACTCGTGTTTCCTGAAGAATTTCAAAAGAAATTAGATGAAATGCCTGCCTTGAAAACTGCTTTTGAAGCATTGACACCGGGACGGCAAAGAGCTTACAATTTTTATTTTTCTGAACCCAAACAATCTAAAACCAGGGAGGCAAGGGTTGAAAAATGCATACAGCAAATCCTCGATGGCAAGGGATTGAATGATTAGTAAATCTGGTAATTGTGGCTGACCCCATTAATTAAATGACGCCCGTTTGGAGCAAACGGGCGTCATAAAGTTCTTATTCGACTTTGAACACAATGGAAGTTGCAAATGGCAATTTCTCAGGACATGTAATCACAAGGCCATCAGCTTCCTGCTTCCATTGCAGTTTACTGTTGTACCCGAGCAACTTCACGGCGTTGACTGTCTTGCCGAGGTATTTTGCATCGGTACCGAGTGACTTTATTTTCAACAGTGTTCCTGGTGTTGGAAATAA
>Ga0209430_1001042_pt1 | contig 22259 bp, 15 predicted proteins | sample BarGraIncub1133A_FD_184504 | JGI IMG/M metagenome (GOLD analysis project Ga0209430, IMG submission 184504) | Arctic peat soil microbial communities from Barrow, Alaska - Barrow Graham LP Incubations 11-33A (SPAdes) (version 2) | ecosystem: Environmental > Terrestrial > Soil > Wetlands > Peat... | reverse complement strand
TTCGATTATTATTGTCTGCAAAAAGGTGTTGTTGCGGGTGACGCTTACATCGCCGATATACAGCAATACGAAAAAGAGGTGACAAGCAAACGATAATCTGGAAGATAAATTTAACTAAACAAAACTATGAATGCATTATTAGGGATTATTTTTCACGCCCTTGGCGGCGGCGCTTCGGGAAGTTGGTACATGCCATATAATTGGGTCCAAAAATGGCGATGGGAAGTCTTTTGGATTACCGGTGGAATTTTCTCGTGGTTGATTATGCCATTTCTTGCTGTCCTGTTGACGATTCCTGACTGGCAAGGGATTTTACAAGCCACTCCGGGAAATGTTATACGCAATACCTATATTATGGGTTTGCTTTGGGGAATTGGAGGTCTGACATACGGACTGGCTATACGCTACCTCGGTATGTCGCTTGGTAACTCAGTACTGCTGGGTATTACTTCTGTAGTTGGGTCGCTTGGATTGCCAGTTTTGCGTAATATACCCGGGATTGCTGAAATAATTCCGAACGGACTATCGTTCACCGATTTGTTAAGTACGACAGGCGGACGAATCGTCATATTCGGTATACTAATTTTGTTAGTTGGTATTATTCTCAGTGGAACCGCCGGAATTCGGAAGGATCATGACCTGGGCAAAAATAAACAGGGAGTTAATAGTGAATTCAAGCTGTCCAAAGGATTAATGATTGCTATCGTTTCAGGTGTTTTAAGCGCATTTTTCAGTTTTGGAATCGATGCAGGGAAAGAAATGTCAGCCATTGCCAGATCATTGGCTGTGGAACAGCATTATTCTTTTATAACCGAAACTGGAGCGGGCTTCAAATACCTATTCGAAAACAATATTATCTTTTTTGTAATTCTCTGGGGAGGCCTGACCACTAATCTGATCTGGACAAGCGCCCTGATTTTCAAAAACAAATCAGGTAGTGACTTCGTTGACAAGAAAACACCCCTTTTAAACAACTACCTTTTCTGTGCGCTGGCCGGAACAACCTGGTTTTTGCAATTCTTTTTCTATGGTATGGGCGAAACCAAAATCGGAAACGGTGCCAGTTCCTGGACACTTCACATGGCTACCATCATTCTGACCGCCAACCTTTGGGGGTTCTATCGTAAAGAATGGAAAGGTGTCTCAAAGAACACCTACAACATGATTATTATAGGTATCAGTGCAATTCTTTTATCGGTTATTGTTATTGGTGTCGCCAAATGGTTATATCCTGAATTAAATGCTCTCGGATAATGCAACGACTAGCTTTTAAAATGTACCTGAATGAAGGTCAGAAAGAAGAATATAAAAAAAGGCACAATGAGCTTTGGCCAGAGTTACGCCAATTACTTAAAAGCGCTGGTGTTAGTGAATATTCTATTTTTCTCGATGAAGAAACCAATATACTGTTTGCTTTTCAAAAAGTGAGTGGGGAAGGTTCATCGCAGGATCAGGGAAGTAATCCCATTGTTCAAAAATGGTGGGCTTATATGGCTGACATTATGGAAACAAATGATGATAATTCTCCTGTAATGGTTCCGCTTGATGAGGTATTTTATATGGAATAGCTTTGTAATATGTTAATTGAAAAGATGTTTTAATGGGCACTGACTATATTGCGGAAATACAAAAGTATGAAGCGGATGTTTTTGAGTAAAAGATAGATTTTTTAAGATTAGTAATTGTTTCTGATCCGGCTCTCAGTTTTTGAGGGCCGGACTTTTTTTCACCTTAAATTTTGGTAACTTTATCTAAAATTATTTGGCGTTGAAATGACAGAATTTATCAGTAACGATCAATTGCAGCTGGCTTTTGATTTTGTGCAATATACAGGAAAACATATTTTCCTCACAGGAAAGGCCGGAACCGGGAAAACTACTTTTCTTCATCAGCTTAAACTAAATTCTCCCAAACGAATGGTGGTTGTTGCACCCACAGGTGTAGCAGCAATTAATGCCGGAGGCGTTACGATTCACTCCTTCTTTCAAATGCCTTTCGGTCCGTTTCTCTCTTCTGAAATAACAGGAAATACATCTTCCGGAAGTGAGGGCAGTGCATCGCCTGAAAATTTTCAGAAGTTTAATCGTGAGAAAATTGCCATTATAAAGAGCCTTGACCTCCTTGTCATTGACGAAATAAGCATGGTCCGGGCTGACCTGCTCGATGGTATTGACAGTGTCCTTCGCCGTTATAAAGATCGTACTAAACCTTTTGGCGGCGTACAGTTGCTGATGATTGGCGATTTACAACAGTTAGCCCCCGTAGTAAAAGATGATGACTGGAATCTGCTTAGACCTTATTACGATACAGTATTTTTCTTTAGCAGTAAAGCGTTAAAAAAGACAGATTACGTAAGTATCGAACTGACACATATCTTCCGTCAGCGTGACGAGGTTTTTATCAGGTTACTGAATAAAATCCGCGATAACAGCGCCGATCAGCAAACACTCGATGAGCTGAATCAGCGATACATCCCCGGTTTTGTCACAAAAGACGGTGATGGCTATATTACATTGACGACCCATAATTACCAGTCGCATGATATCAATGATTCGAAACTGGAGAAATTGCCGGCCAAAGTCCGGAGATTCACAGCGAAGGTCGAAGGTGAGTTTCCTGAATTCTCGTATCCGACCGATTTTGAGCTAAGTATTAAAATCGGTGCGCAGGTAATGTTCGTAAAGAACGACATTTCGCGCGATAAGCTCTTTTACAATGGTAAGATTGGTTCGGTTGTGAATATTGAGGAGGATGTAATATATGTGCGTTGTCAAGGCGACGAAGATGATATTGCTGTTGGGCCGGCGGAATGGCAGAATACCAAATATACGATTGATGATGCAACAAAGGAGATCAAAGAAACGATCCTCGGTACGTTTAGTCAGATTCCCTTAAAGCTGGCATGGGCCATCACGATTCATAAGAGTCAGGGTTTGACCTTTGAGAAGGCAATCATCGATGCCAAAGCAGCCTTTGCACATGGACAGGTTTATGTGGCCCTCAGCCGCTGCAAGACGATGGAAGGGATGATTTTAAGTACACCCATCTCTAATCAGTGTATTAAAAGTGATGCCAAGGTTTCGGTGTTCAATCGCGAAATTGAACTGAATCCCCCCGGACAAGAGCTGCTGGCTCAGTCGAAACTTGCATTTCAACACTCCTTATTGTTCGAACTTATTGACTTTCAACCTTCACTCAGGCGATTGAATTATTGTGTAAAACTGATGTATGAACACCAGGAAAGTATCCTTCCTGTTCTGAAAGATCTGTTTGTGTTGATGAGTGCGGAGGTAAAGCGTGATCTTTGTGACGTTTCAGAAAAATTCAAAGGTCAGCTGCAGCACCTACTTGCAGAAAACAATAATGTAGAATTGAACATTCCGTTGCAGGAGCGCATTCAAAAAGCATGTCATTATTTTTCGGAGAAGCTTGAACCAATTGTGATTGATAAATTAAAAGACATTGATATTGAAATAGATAATAAGACTGTACGGAAATCTGTGAAAGATGCTGTCGGAAGACTGAACGAAGAGGTTACTGTAAAGCATGCCTGTCTGAAGGGGTGTGCCGGAGGATTCAATGTCAAACGTTACATGGAAATCAGGGCAAAGGCTGCCATAGAACCTTCGGAGTTAAAGCAAAAGAGTAAAACTTCAGCTTTTACTTCCGATATTCACATGGAACATCCCAAACTTTACAAGCAGTTAAGAGCCTGGAGAAATAATAAGGCCAGTGAGTTGAATGTTGAGGCCTACATGGTATTGCCACAAAAACTGTTGTTGGAACTCACGACTAAAATGCCTGTATCGTTTGCTGATCTGAAAAAGATCAAAGGCGTCGGGGCAAAAAAGGCGGCCCAGTTCGGGAAGGAGATCGTGAATATGATCATTGGTTATAAAGTTGGTGAGAATATGGAGGTGACAGACCTTGAAGATGATAATGAGCCTGAACCAAAGCCAAAGCTTCCTAAGATTGATACAAAGCTGATCTCTTTTGGAATGTTCAAAAACGGTAAATCCATTAATGCGATCGCTAAAGAGCGGTTTCTTGCTATTTCAACAATCGAATCGCATCTTTCATATTATGTAGGAACAGGAGAACTTGGTATTGAACGGTTGTTGGACCCCAAAAAAGCAGCAATTATTTCTGCATGGTATTTGCGAAATCCGACCCTTGGCTCGGGACCTGCCAAGGCTGCACTTGGTGACAACGTTAGTTATTCTGAATTACGTTTTGTCTGGATTTATTTGATGCATACCAAGCAAATTACGGTATAAATAAATACTTTTATGGCCTTTATTAACCGAAGTGAAAAAAAGATGCGAATACTTTTAACCCCCTTTATTATCTGTTTGTTACTATTGTCATGCTCATCCGGCAAAAAAGCTTTTGAGCGCGGCGATTATTTTAATGCTACACTACAAGCGGTGAATCGCCTGCGAAGTAATCCTAATTCTGATAAAGCGCTGCAAGCAGTTAAGGACAGCTATCCCATGTCGCTGACCTATTTCCAGGGAAAGATAGACTATGCATTAAGTACAAATAGTCCTTTCAAATATTCAGAAACTGTTGGATATTATGAGAATATGAACCGTCTTTCGGATGAGATCAGCCGTTGTCCTGCTGCCTTGAATATCTTTCCAAAATTGAATTTTTACACCAGCGAATTGGCCCAGACACGCAAGTTGGCAGCTGAAGAGCAGTACCTTGCAGGAATGGAAAACGAGAAATTAAATACCCGCCTTGCATGGAAAGAGGCTTACCTTAATTTCCGCAAGGCTGATCAGTATGCTCCCGGGTACAAGGATGTCAGACGTCGGATGGAAGACGCAAAATACAATGCAACGTTGAGAGTAGTTGTGGAGCAGATAGCCGTACCACGCAAATACCAGCTCTCATCTGATTTTTTTCTGAATCAAATCATTGAAACCCTGATGAAATATCGGCCCAATGAATTTGTTGAATACTATTCACCCGAAGCTGCAATTAATGCAAGGATCAAAAATCCGGACCAGTTGCTGAAAATGAGCTTTGATGAATTTGTAATCGGTCAGGTGTATGATAAAGAGTCGGTACGTGAAGTCAAACGCGACAGTGTTGAAGTGGGAATGGTGACGCTTCCTGACGGTAAAAAGATGAAAGCCTATAATACGGTAAAAGCAAAATTGACAGTATTTCGTCGGGAGTTGATTTCCAATGGTGTATTGGATGTTACGATCGTCGATCTTTCGAAGAACAGTGTTGTTTCGCAACGAAAATTTCCGGGGCAATTTGTTTGGTTCGTCGAATGGGGTTCATTTAATGGCGATGAAAGGGCATTAACAGATGAACAATTTGCGATGTGCAAACGCAAACCCTCCCCTCCTCCCGGACCACAGGATTTGTTTATTGAATTCACAAAACCTATCTTTAACCAGGTCACCCCGTTCTTAAAATCGTTTTATCAGCAATTTTGATGTCGCTTATAATTATTAAAATATCAATCTAAAAAAGGAAGAATCATGTTAAGATCAATTCTGATGTTTAGTTTAATAACCCTGCAAACGATGGCAATGGCATTGTCACCGGCTGTGCTTTCGGATGTGAGTATCATTCCGAAACCAGTATCCGTAACTCCTGCAAAGGGTACTTTTACTCTTACTGATAAGAGTGCCATTTTCGTAACAGTCGAATCGCCTGAAGTTAAAATGATTGGTCAGTACCTTGCCGAAAAGCTAAATCCTGCAACAGGATTGGGAATTGAAGTTAAAACTGCCACCGGTGATCAATATGCCGGGAACATTTACCTTTATCTTTCAGCTGATGCATCACTTGGAAATGAAGGTTATCAGTTAACGATCAACACTGAAGTTGTAACCCTCACGGCCAACAAACCAGCCGGGTTATTTAATGGCATTCAGACCATCCGTCAACTGTTTCCTTCCTCTATTGAGATGGCTTCGAAACAGCAGGGCCCATGGGAACTGCCTGCAGGAACCATTCGCGACTATCCCGAGTATGCATTTCGTGGTGTAATGCTGGATGTGGCACGTCACTTCTTCCAGGTTGAAGATGTGAAACGGAGCATCGATCTGATGGCCGCCTACAAAATGAATGTAATGCATCTTCATCTTGCCGATGATCAGGGATGGCGCATTGAGATTAAAAAATGGCCCAAACTGACAACAATTGGTGGCAGTACCCAGGTTGGAGGAGAGAAAGGTGGTTTCTACACCCAGGAACAATATGCTGATATCGTGAAATACGCAGCAGAGCGATACATCATGATCATTCCCGAAATCGATATGCCCGGTCATACGAATGCCGCGCTGGCATCGTATCCCGAATTAAATTGCAATGGGAAGGCAACCAAATTGTATACGGGTACCAAAGTTGGATTCAGCACGTTGTGCACCAAAAAGGATATTACTTATCAGTTTATTGCCGATGTTTTTGGTGAACTTGCCGCATTAACGCCCGGTCCTTACCTGCACATTGGAGGAGATGAATCGCATGTTACAAAACTCGAAGATTATATCCCATTCGTCAACAAGGTACAGGACATCGTCAGTAAAACCGGTAAACAAGTAATCGGCTGGGACGAAATTGCACTTTCAACATTGAAACCAAATACGTCTGTTCAATTCTGGGCGAAAGCCGAAAATGCATCGAAAGGTGTAAAACAAGGAGCAAAAGTGATTATGTCACCGGCAGCGAATGCTTATCTTGACATGCAGTACGACGCAACAACAACGCTTGGACTGCATTGGGCCGGCTATGTTGAAGTTGATAAAGGTTACAACTGGGATCCCGCAACCTTCGTTCCCGGAATCGGCAAAGAAAACATCCTTGGTATTGAGGCGCCGATGTGGTCAGAAACAATCACAAATATGAAAGAAATTGAATACATGTTTTTCCCACGTCTTCCCGGTTATGCCGAAATTGGTTGGAGTGCTCCTGCCGGACGCAGCTGGGATGAGTATAAGGTAAGACTTGGCTCACAGGGTGAACGTTTCAAAGCAATGCAGATCAATTATTATCCTTCGAAACTGGTGCCCTGGTCTGCTGGAGACACTAAATAAAAAGGATTATTTTCTTTGGTTAACCGAAAAAAATTGAATCAACATAAAGCGGCTGTCTGAAAAGATGGCCGCTTTTTTTGTTGGCAGATCCCTGAAGTTCTTAAAGCATAACCTTAGTTCGGTATAATTGTTAGTTTAATATTCAGAAAATAACGCAATAAGGTTGATTTCTGCAACCAATATGAATTCTACGAAGGTTGAAAAACAGGATCAGGTTTCAAGTGTTTTATGCTTTACTATCGAATTCGGGTTAATTTGTCGCAGGACGCTCTCCCGGTTTCTGGCAGGTTATTAAATGTTGAGCTAAGTCGGTTACTCAAAAGTGTAAGTTCTGTAAATGTTGAGCTAAGTCGGTCATTCAAAAGTGTAAGTTCTGTAAATGTTGAGCTAAGTCGGTCACTCAAAAATGTAAGTTCAATAAATGTTGAGCTAAGTCGGTCACTCAAAAATGTAAGTTCAATAAATGTTGAGCTAAGTCGGTTACTCAAAAGTGTAAGTTCAATAAATGTTGAGCTAAGTCGGTCACTCAAAAGTGTAAGTTCAATAAATGTTGAGCTAAGTTGATAAAAAAAAACTGCGATTAACATAATCGCAGTTTAAAAATCAATTGATGCAACAGTAAATTATTAAATCCGGGAATCAGTTTGAAATTATTATTTGATTATGGTAAATCTTAATTTCGATATTTGCTTGTATTGGGGGCTGGACGCTCCAAACAGTGATCTGATATAAGATTTTGTATCCAATCCCAAATCGACAAGGCCCGTATTATCCTGATAGAAAATTCCGTATCTTAAAAGCATTGCATTATCATGAATCTGTTTGGTGTTGACCACGGCATCGTTCAATCTTTTTAATTCGTTATAGTGTGCTGTTAATCCGGTCACCTGCAACTCCGGTTCGTTTGGGGTATAAAGTGGTATACTTGCTAACAGGCTGATCAGCTTATCGAAATTGGCTACACGATCGTCGAAGCCCACCTGGGAGCTGGATTTCTCATTAACTACCTTGCCTTCGGCTTCAAGTGCTTTCTTTTCTTCTTCCGATTTCTTTGGAGTGGCCCTTGTTCCTTGCAGTTTCCGGACAATTGTTCTTGCCTGACCGTCAACCACACTGGATGTGTCTGTTGATTCAAGCGAATTGATGACCCTTGTAATCAGTTTGCTGAATGGGGCGAACGCTACTTTTCGCGCTGCAATTGCACCGCTTTTAACCGAAAAGGCGTCATTTACTACTTTCATTGCATTTTTAGCGTTTTGGGAAACGTTCTGCAACGACGTAAGTTGGATAGCGCTTTTTGAAGGTTTGAAAACCCCCGCAATACTTAGCACAAAAGCGATTAAAACATCAAAGTTGGCCACATTTTTTGCATGGCCGATTTCGGATCTGGTTGCCATAACTTTAAAATTTATTGGTTAATTACTCAAGAAATAAAATAGCGGTTTGTAGATAATTAATGTATGTTTTAATCATACTCTTTCTGTCGAAAAATGTTTCAAAAAAAAGTAGAATAATGATAAATAATTTTTCAATATGGCTTCATAGCCAGTATTTACTGGGATTTTTGAAGATTTATAAATTTTAATTTAAAAGATTCGCGCACGGTTTTGACAGTAATTATTTGCAGAATATTATTGCAAGGCTTCATCTTGTTCAGAAATTCGGTATTTAATTAATTTTGTTTTATAAAACTTTAGAGGGTTTGAAAGATAAATGGTCCTTTTGAAATCTTAATTTGAAGAAGGATTGCCTACTCAGAACAAACCTCCACCGTTGGAAACAAGTGGGAGAAGGATTTCACAAGATTGGGTCAGAAAAGATGATTTTTTAAGTAATGAGCGTAAAATAGGTGACCTGTTTTCAACGTAAAGGTTTCATACGTATATAATTTGTTTTTAAGTGGTCGTATGGAATAGCCATGAGGAAATATTCATTTCAGTTTGTGATTTCTCAATCATGGCTATTTCATGAAAAAAAACAAATAAAAATGCCATCAAATCTCCAGGTCACCAAATTTCACCAAAGCATATAATTTCAACATTAACTTTGGTGGAATTTGGCGTTTTTGTGATTTGGTTGCAAAAAGGACTTCTCATGGTCTCAAATTTGAAATATTGAAATACGACTTTTCACCTTTACTTATTTGGATTTAGATTTTTAGAATAGTTACTTTAAGTAATTAGTCCTATTTGTTGTCACATTTTTAATGAATGAATGCTGGTAAACTCTGTCACCGCTATGCGGCTTTAGTTTTTGTGGTTCAATATGTTTTACCATACTATCACCGCTTTGCGGCTATTAAATGATAAAGGTGCAGCGCACTGAAAGTTTGGTAAACAGGAAGACCAAATGACTAAATTTATAGCCGTATAACGGCGACAGCGTTCATTATAAAAAATACGTAATTGTTTTGCTCCTTCAATTTATTTAATCTGTTCATTTTTAGAAACTAGAAAACAGAACTAATTATCAGTCATGCAAAACCTGCCATTTGTGCAATTCTGTCTAAATAACACAACCAGAATCGGCTGCCAAAACATTTTAACAACAAATCTGTTACCTCTTTCAACGACGATCAATTTGCAGGAAAAAAAATGGGTTCATATACAACATTCAATTATTTCAATATATTTGCAGTGTTAAAAAATGTATTTAAGACTTAATTTTAGCTGATTGTTCATTTCTGCAGAGGGAATGGCATCAACTAACTAAACCAGATTTCTTAAAGACAATCAGAACCAGCTAATTGAAATTCTCGGAAAAAAATAATTTTTTGAAAGAATTACCGAATTATTTTAATAATAAAATATTTTTTTTCAACTACGCAACATAAAATTTAAAGATTTGTAAACCGGTATTGACAGTTTCGTTTGATATCCGTGTGCGCAAACGTATACATCTGATTGATATAATATCAATTTTAAAACATTACTTACCAATCATATAAATGTAATAATGGACATTAATATTTATCAAAGAAAGGAGGGAGAACAGCAGAGATAAACATTTTTCAACGGAAGATAAGAATCGAAAAAAGATGAATTTACGGTGATGTTTGCCGAATAACTGAAAGATTTTTTTATTGTAGCAGTGGTCTGAACCAGACCTAAAGCATTGTATAGTAGAACTATTTAAACATTACGAAATTATGGAAAAAAAATTATTTAAGAAAAAAACTGCACTAATTATGCGGATGACCTTACTTTTTATCCTGTTTGGATTTCTTCAGGTTACTGCTAAAGTCCATCCCGGAACCAATGGTTCGCCCGAACTATTGACGGCCAATGCGGGCATTAAAGTTACAGGAACTGTGACTTCAAAAACGGATGGTCAGGCCATACAGGGCGCAAATGTCGTTTTAAAAGGAACGACTGTTGGAATGATAACGAGTTCAAATGGTACGTTTAGCATTGAAGTACCCAACGCCAATTCCGTATTAGTTTTCTCTTTTGTGGGATTTATTCCCCAGGAGATTAAATTAGACGGTAAAACCCAGTTAAACGTTGTGCTGGAGGAAGAAAACCTCAATGTTGAACAGGTAGTTGTAGTTGGTTATGGCTCAGTTAAGAAAAAAGATTTAACCGGTTCTGTCTCCTCTGTCAGTAATGCAAAGCTGATGGAAAAGGCCAGCTTTAGTGCCGCACAGGCATTGCAGGGTAAAGCAGCAGGTGTTGTTGTTCAGCAAAAAAGCTCCGCACCGGGTAGTGATGCAACAGTTATGATTCGTGGAAACCGTTCGTTAAAGGCTTCCAATGAGCCTTTGTATGTTGTGGATGGTATGCCATTGGTTATAGGATTAAGCGAAATTAGCCAGTCGGATATCGAAACCATCGATATTTTGAAAGATGCTTCTGCAACTGCAATTTATGGCGCACGCGGCGCCAACGGTGTTGTATTGATTACAACAAAAAAAGGAAAAGAAGGAAAAGCAGTTGTAGATTATAACAGTTATTACGGAGTTCAGACACCATCCAAATCGGTTGATCTTTTTAATGGTCCTGAATGGGTTGAATTTATTCGCGAAGCTTATCGTAAAGCGGGTAAATTACCTGCTGTTCCTACTTATGATACAGACAAACTGATGATGCCTGTTGGTCAGGAAAACGACCCTGCAGGTATTGGTTTTAAAATTCAGAATGCATATGATGCTGATGGCTCCTGGCATCCGGAACGTTTACAGTCAACCGATTGGTTGGGCGAAGTAATGCGAACAGGAACGATTACCAATCACGAAGTGAGTATTCGTGGAGGTACAGAGAAATTGAAAGTAATGGCTTCGGCTACATATTTCAATCAAAAGGGTTTGATCAAAACACAGGATTATTCACGTTATTCAGCCCGTGTAAATTTTGACTGGAATCTTACAGATAAAGTAACGATTGGTGGTCAGACACAGTTCTCACATTTCGACCGCTCAGATGGGCCCAATGTATATGATGGTATAAAGAGTCTTTCACCCCTTGCGAATATTCGTAATGAGGATGGCGTCTTATTCAATCGTCCGGGAAATGATCCTCAATTATGGAATCCGATTCTTAATATTACACAGGCAACTGTCAAATATCGCAAAGACCGCTTTATGGGTAGTTATTATCTGGAGGTAAAATTGCCTTTCGATATGAAATACCGTTCAAACTTTGGGCTGGATGTTGGTCCATATTACGACCAGCGTTTTTATGGATCACTCAGTTCAGACCGCCAGGGTGGTTTGGCACGTGCTGAAAATGGCAGTGATACACGAACGATGTACACATGGGAAAATCTTTTGTTTTGGAATAAAACAATCAAGAAACATACATTTGGAGTTACTGCTTTGCAATCGATTCAACAGGAAAAATACGAAGTATCCAGGATAAGTGTTACTAACTTACCTTTTGAATCACAGTTATGGTACAATGTAGGTAGTTCACCTACTGCTGCTGGCGTATCAAGTAAATATACGAAATGGCAGCTTGCCTCATTTATGGGTCGTTTGAATTATAGCTTTAACGATCGTTATTTATTGACTGCTTCTATTCGTAATGATGGTTCATCGCGTTTGGCTGAAGGACACCAATGGGTTCTTTTCCCTGCTGCTGCTGTAGCATGGCGTGCCAGCGAAGAATCATTTCTAAAAGGAATTGATGTCTTAAGTAATTTGAAATTCAGGGCAGGTTATGGTGTGACAGCCACTACCGCTATTGATCCTTATAAAACAGGTGGTAATCTTGATTATGCGCGTTATAATTTTGGATCTACCAATGTAATGGCCTTTTATCAAAGTGAAATGCCAAATCCAAACCTTGGATGGGAAACCACCAAATCGTGGAATGCAGGCGTCGATTTCGGACTTTTTGATGGTCGTATCAATGGTGTAGTTGATGTTTATTTGCAAAACACTTCCGATTTGCTGATGGACAGACAACTTCCACAGACCTCTGGTTTCACGAGTGTCGTTTCAAATATTGGTAAAACCCGTAACAAAGGGATCGAAATCACCATCAATACTCAGAATATCAAGAAAAAAGATTTTAGCTGGAGTACTGATTTTATTTTTGGCAGAAATAAAGAGGAGATTGTTGAATTATATGGTGGCACCAAAGATGATGTTGGTAACAGCTGGTTCATTGGACAACCATTAACCGTTTTCTTCGATTACAAATCATTAGGAATATGGCAGTTGGGCGAAGAGGCTGAAATGGCGAAATTCACGAGCAATTCATTTAAACCTGGTGATATTAAAGTTCAGGACACCAATGGTGATTATAAAATTACAGACGTTGACCGTGTTATTATCGGAACACCTCGCCCTACATTTACCGGTAATATTGCGAACTATATCAACTACAAAGATTTTGACTTTAACTTTTCCTTGAATGGTTCTTATGGCAATATGCTGAATTATGACCGTAATATGAGCTTTAATGGCCGTTACAACAGTATTAAAGTAAACTACTGGAAAGCAACTGCGTATGATGCTTCAGGAAATATAACTGCAAGTAATGGCAGCAACGAAGCTCCCCGTCCTAACAACGGCATCGAAAATCCGGGATACAGGAATTCATTGAATTATTTTGAAGCTTCCTTTCTACGTTTAAGTGATGTAACTTTGGGTTATACATTGCCTAAAAATTTGATTAAAAAAGTTGGTATTACTAAGTTAAGAATGTATGTGACTGTTCAGAATGGTTTCTGCTGGACCAAATTCCCTGGTACAGACCCTGAAAGCGGAACGGACTTTAATGTTCCAACGCCACGCACATTTATGTTTGGTATTAATATGAGTTTGTAATATGACTTTAAAACGTAAATTATACAAAGCGATATGAAAAGAATATCTTATTTACTATTGATCCTGATTTTATTTGCGGCTACTGCCTGCAATAATTACCTGAAGGAGGAACAATATACCAATGCAGGTTATGACTATATAAACTCAAAGGTTGGTATGGAGGCCGCTGTAAACGGCGTTTACCAGGCGATGCGTTGGTACACGGGTGCGTATAATCCTGCAACTACTGCTCCTCCAAACAGTACGGTTGGCGGGAATATTGAAGCCTATTACTGCCTGACAGAATATGGTACTGATATGACTTGGGAAGGTGCTGACGGAGGTAACAAAGATCCGTTCAACAAATACCTGAGTTCGTTAAATCCAAGTCAGGATGTGATCAATAAATTCTGGAACAATAATTTCAAGGCAATTACCAGGGCGAATACAGCGTTGATGTTTTTACCGGATGTTCCTGATATGACAGCTGATCAAAAAGTGCAACGGACTGCAGAGCTTCAGTTCCTGCGTGCTTTTTATTACTTCGATTTAGTTCAGCATTACGGTGCACTTCCATTGGTTACAAAGGGTAATGTTACTGAAATTGTTACTGAGTTTAAAAGAGCTCCGGTTAAGGATGTTTACAATCAGATAATTTCGGATCTCGTTGCAGCTTATGCCGTATTGCCGGATGTTTACCAGCAAGCAGACAGAGGTCGTGCAACAAAAGGTGCAGCCAGTCATCTATTGGCAAAGGTTTATCTGACACGCGGTAGTGCTGATCTTACTGAGCGAGGAGGGAAAGCGACCGACATGGATAGTGCTGCCTTCTATGCAACTAAGGTGATCGATTCAGGTAAATATTCGTTGGAATCCAACTTTGCGAATGTCTTCGAACAAAACAATCAGAAAGTTTCCAAAGAAATTATCTGGGATGTTGAGTTCACAAAGGATGCTATTTTTAGCGGTGCAGGAACTTCCGGATCGGATGGAGGAAACCAGTTACACTTGTACTGGGTAACTCAATACGATGTGAAAATCGGTATGACCCGTGATATGCCAAATGGTCGCCCCTGGAAGCGTGTACACATCAACCCAATGGTTATGACAAATCTTTGGGATCGTTTAAACGATTCACGTATTTACAAAACCTTCAAATGGGCTTATATTTCGAATAATGCAGTAACTGCAGCAACAAACGTTTGGAAAGATAAATACTATTATATCGACCCGGTGACGAATGCCGAAGTAAAAACGGATGTGATCTATAATACGCCTGCCGAACTTGTAGGCAAACAAAAATTCAAAGTTGGCGATACCGCTATTTATATTTCTTCGAAATACTATGGAGCGTTAAGTTATTATTCATCTACAACTCCAAAGCAAACAAAGCTGGATGATGTAAAATACCGTCAGATGCTGACCGATATTGCAAAATCACGTTACTTGCTTATTCCTGTTGATAAATATGACATCAATAACTTCCCGACAATGCTTAAATGGATTGATGATCAACGGCCGGATATGAATTACCAGGCAGGTTCAAGGAATTTCCACCGCATGCGTCTGGCTGAAACTTACCTGATAGCCGCTGAAGCTTATGGTCGTAAAGGTGACTGGACCAATGCACTTAAATACATTAACATAGTTCGCGAACGTGCTGCTTATGTTGCAGGTGAAGCAAAACCAGCGCAATTGTACATTCATGACGGAGGTTCAAATACGACAACAGCAACTGTTGCAAATATGCAGGTTACACAAGCGGATGTTGTAAATCCTCGTTACCCTTCAGGTGCCTCATTTGATAAGTTTGTTGATTGGATGCTTGAAGAGCGTGCACGTGAATTATATGGTGAATTAAATCGTTGGGAAGACTTAGCAAGGACTGGTACACTGGTTGCCCGTGTGAAGCTGTATAATCCTGATGGTGCACCAAATATCAAGGACTATCACAAACTAAGACCAATTCCCAATACATATACCGACCGTTTGTCTCCTCAACCACCGGTTGCTGAGATGCAAAACCCAGGTTATTATTGATCTCTGGATTGATGATTTGTTTAAAGACTGCCCGAAACCGGGCAGTCTTTTTTGTTAACAGGCATATTTATTACACCTTACATTGATTTTTTGGTTGGAAGACAGGTGATTCGTTAGGTGGGGAGGTATTTTTACGTCTTTAAGTTGGAACCATTTATTTTGTTATGATTTGTCCGTTCGGAAGTCCGGGATGCTATATAAATGAAAAAAGGTTATTAAGTTTGCAGCGCTTGAAATTTGAGTAAACAGTTTTACTAATAATTACTATAGATGACGATATTTCAGAACATTGTGATTTCTATTGTCGAGGGATTAACCGAGTTTTTGCCTGTTTCATCAACAGGGCATATGATTATTGCCCAAAAAATACTGGCAATGGAAAGCACCGAATTTGTCAAAGCTTTTACGGTTAATATTCAGTTTGGCGCGATTTTATCGGTGATCGTGCTTTATTGGAAACGCTTTTTCCAAACATGGGACTTTTACTGGAAATTATTGATTGCCGTTTTTCCCGCTTTGGTGATTGGCTTTTTATTAAGCGAGAAGATTGATAGTTTACTCGAAAATGTAATGGTCGTAGCCGTGACGCTTGTATTAGGGGGCGTATTTATGTTGTTTGTCGATAAATGGTTCGATTATCCCGACAAAGATCAGGAAATGGGTTGGAAACGAGCTTTGAAAATAGGTTTCTTTCAATGTATTGCAATGATTCCGGGTGTTTCGCGTTCAATGGCGACGATCGTTGGTGGAATGTCAACAAAGCTCACACGGAAAAATGCGGCAGAATTTTCATTCTTTCTTGCAGTGCCTACAATGGCTGCAGCGGGGGGATATAAATTGCTTAAATTAATCATGGATCCTCAAGGTGCCGCCATGTTAACCGACAATCTCGTGGCATTACTGATTGGTAATGTCGTCGCTTTTTTGGTAGCATTAGGTGCAATTAAGTTTTTTATTTCGTTCCTTACCAAATATGGTTTTAAAGCTTTTGGATATTACCGGATTGTAGTTGGTCTTGTAATTATTGTCATGACTTTATTGGGTTATGATCTGAGTGTGCTTTAACGTTAACTAAATATATAAGTATATGGCAATCATTGTTAAAACGGAAAACCCGGAAGGGTTATTGAATGAAATTAAGAGGGCGATCGACGATAAAAGAGTCGAATTATGGTCGTATGACGCAAGCAACGATTTTACGAATACATCTGACAGATGGATCAACAGGGCATGGCTTCGTCCTGAAGTGGGTGATGGTGAACTGAAATTTGGAATTCTTGGAACAAACGATGCTCCGATGACCGCTTCACTTTATAGCGCATATCATGGTCATTTTATCGAAATGTTGCTGACCCAGCTCGATAAATACTTTGTTACCGCAGCTGCATCAGCCAAGAAAACTGACCCTGATTATTTTTGAAATTCAGATTACACGAATTTAAAAAGGATTACACATATCTGAAAAGCAGATTTCCACGAATCAATTATTCCGCGGAAATCTGCTTTTTGAGTATAGGATCTTCGCATATAGAGCGACGCTTCATCAAAGTTAATTTTGAGGCGTTTCCTGAAAAGTAATGTTACGGGGCAAGCGGGGTCTTCCGGATTCGAGCCATGCCATCCTGATTAGTTCTGCAAGTGATTTTGAAGATTCTGTGATCATTTTCAGGGTAAATCCCTGTGTCTGCTTCCAGAGCGTCGCGTAATAGAGATCATTGTACTCGTGATTTGCGGTTTCAAATGCAACCTTGTCTGCATTCAAAAGGGAGTCTTTGTACTGGTAATTGGCATAGATATAATCGAATACGTAACGATTTACATCCTTTACTTTATGAACTGGTGATTTTTCAACAGTGATCTCATCAATGTATTTGTTGATCATTTTCGATTCGTAACGGCTGTGGATACCGGTTTGATCGGTAGATTTCCCGTCGTAGTTGAGTGTAAGATGCAGCGGCATATGTCCGTCGCCGACATAATGACCAAGATCGGCAGCTGTCAGCACAGCTTTCGTCCACTCCTTTGATTTGAATTGCTGAACAAGTACATGGTATGTGGAATCTGTGACCCATGGAAGCGTACCATTTTTCAGGATGAATTTACTCCCGTACAATTTAAATGCTGCGTCTTTATTTTCGGTGATCTTGTGCATTTCGACAAAATCCTTGTATGCATCAATGTCTATGTAATGCTTCACCCCTTCCGTTCGATCGTCCTTTTTGCGGTCATCCGCATCCGAACCATGTTCTGAAAGTTGTGCGGACCAACCTTTAAAATTATTAAGCCTCGCAGGAAAAAATTGCGGAGCCGATCCGTTTATTTTTTGATGACCTTTATTTCCCCAACTGCATAATAAGATGATTAAGGACATCATCATAAATGTGCGTACAACCTTCATTCTCATATTGTGTTAATAATTAGATGTATAATTTAATAATATTGCTGCTTATTCAGGTTTTAAATGTATTGATTTTCTTCGGATTCAGTGAATCATTTTGAAAGAAGGAATTATTTTCCGCCCGTTTGAGTGAATTGAAGCAGATGTTCCTATAACAGTTTTTTGTTCTACCTTTACATTCTAAAATAAAGAGAAGTGGTTAATATAGGTAAATACAATACCCTTAAGGTACTTAAGGAGGTCGATTTCGGGGTTTACCTCGACGGGGAGGATGAAGGTGAAATATTAATGCCGATTAGGTATGTTCCCAAAGACTGTCAGCCCGGCGATATGGTCGATGTATTTCTTTACCTCGATTCGGAAGACCGCCCGATTGCAACAACCGAAAAACCGTATGCCCAGGTGGGCGAATTTGCAATGCTCCGCGTAAAGTCAGTCAATAAAGTAGGTACGTTTCTCGACTGGGGAATTATGAAAGATCTGCTCGTACCTTTTCGGGAACAAAAGGCGACCATGATAGAGGGACGATCGTACCTGGTTTATATCCATGTTGACGAAGAAAGCAAGCGGATTGTTGCTTCCGCTAAGTTGAATAAGTTTTTAGACAAGACGGTGCCTGAATATATAGTTGGGCAGGAAGTTGACCTTGTTATTGAAAGCGAAACCGAACTTGGTTACAAGGCGATAGTGAATAACCTGCACTGGGGAATTCTTTACGAGAACGAAGTTTTCGAACAACTCGCTAAGGGTTTAAAGATGAAGGGATATATTAAAAAAATAAGAACAGATAATAAGATCGACCTCTCACTACAACCTCTTGGATATGTTAAGGTGGATCCAATTACTCAGATGATTTTAGATGAGCTGAACAAAGCGGGTGGTTTTATTGCCGTTTCAGACAAAAGTGAAGCAGAGGAAGTATACAGGGTATTCGGAATCAGCAAAAAGACCTTTAAACAGGCAGTCGGTTCACTCTACAAAAAACGACTGATTACGATCGGGAAAGATGGTATCCGCTTAAATTCCCAAGGATTATAATTAACTGGTAAAATACTTTGAAAAAAGTAATATTACGGTTAAACCAATCCAAATTCAGGAAGTCTAACCACAGAATTTAAAATTTTAAATTATGAAAAAATTACTATTGGTGGTTTTCGTCGCTATTATGACGATGGGTTTAGGTTTTGCTCAACCTGGTGGTGGTGATCCAGCCGCCAGACTTCAGCGGGAAATTGATGGTCTTACAACCGAATTGGGTCTGTCAAAAGATCAGGTTGCAAAAGTTACCCCGATTGTTACAGAAGCCCAGAAAAAGCAGTCAGAAGCATTTGCGAAAATGCGTGAAGGTGGTGATGTTGATCGCGACAAAATGCGTGAAGAGAGAACCAAAATGCAGGCAGAAACTGACAAAAAAATCAAAGCACTTGTCACCGCTGAACAAGGAGTTAAACTTGATGCTTACCGTAAGAAACAAGCAGAAGAACGCGCAAAAAGAATGCAGAACAGGTAATCACATTTTTGCATTAATTTAAGGATTTAGAAAAAGTTTCAAAGTGCAAGTACACTTAGAAACTTTTTTTTGCATGATAATAAATCGGACTACCACCTATTAATTCTTTGCAATTGAAGCCTTAGTCTTATAAACAGATATGCTAATAACCAAAAAATTTGGCGGAGATGTATATATTAATATCGATATGAATCAATAAAAGAAACCGTAGCTAAAGAATTTGCTTCGGTTTTTTTGTTTTATAGTTGCCTGAGCTTCTGTATTTGCTGCGCATGTTCAGCACCTGCCGCAACAAATCATAATTTCAAATGTTATCATTTGATACTATAAAACGATATTCTATACACTTTAGAAGGAATTATTTAAAGCCAATGAAACGAGCATGGCACAAATACCGCAAAAGGAGATATATAAACTCTTGCGAGTTCCATGAGTGGGTAGCAGCTCGGTTTGGAATGATGCTTTTTGATCCAAAAGATATAGAACAACTTAATATTACTATAAACGAATGAAAAAAATATTGGCTTTTTCAAATCGTTTTGTTTGAAATTGATTTACAAATTAATCGATTTGTGTCAAACTGTCAGTTTTTACCGTCGAATTTTCATTCTTTGCAATTGGCTGATATACACCTGTTTTTTATCATATTTCGACATTCAGACATCGATTATTTTTGTACCTTCGAAGAACCTTAAAACAATACTCATGGCAGTCAGGAAACTTATTGAACTCTTTGAACTACTAAAAGAGAAAACGCTTAAAACCATGGTAGTGGTTTGTGCGAATGATGAACACACAATTTCTGCAGTAAGTGAGGCCGTTGTGAACAAACTGGTTAAAGCCGTTCTTATTGGAGACGAAGCTATTATTATGTCAGTTTGCCGGGAATCGGGAATCGACATCAATCAGTTCAGGATTATTCATCAACCTGTTGACGATCTTGCATCGCAGCTTGCTGTAGAGATGATCAATCGCGGTGAAGGTGATATTTTAATGAAAGGGTTGGTCAATACCGACAAATTTATGCGGGCTATTCTCAATAAAGAGAAAGGGCTTACCGAACCAGGTAAAGTGGTTAGCCATGTAACGCTTGTTGAAAATGAGTGCTATCATAAATTATTGATCGTTGGCGATGTTGCGATAATTCCATTGCCCGATTTGAATCAGAAAGTTCAGATTATAAAATATATGGTTGAAGTGGCAAATCGGCTCGGAATTGATTTTCCAAAAGTTGCCGCAATTGCACCAAGTGAGCAGGTTCTTCCCTCGATCGTTTCAACGACCGATGCTGCTTTGCTTGCCAAAATGAGTGACAGGGGACAAATCACGGGGTGTGTCGTTGATGGTCCGCTGGCTTTGGATGTGGCAATCGATATGGATTCGGTAGCAATCAAAGGACTAAAATCAGCTGTTGCTGGTGATGCAGACTGCCTGTTGTTTCCTAATATTGAAACAGGGAATGTTTTTTATAAGGTAAATACCAAATTAGCCCGGTCAGAATCGGCTGCAGTCATGGTTGGAGCCAGGGTTCCAGTCGTACTCGCATCGCGTGGTGACAGTGCACGTGTAAAATTACTCTCTATTGCGTTGGCTGCCTTAATGACGAATTAGGAAAAGAGGGAGAAAAAGGAGAAGAGGCGAAGGAGAGAAAGGGAGATGGGATGATGGTAATTTTCACTTTAACCTTTGTTCTTAAAATTAACAATCTGAAATTTAGCACCTGATGAATATAAAATCAACACGAATTCTGGTTATAAATCCGGGATCAACATCCACAAAGATTGCCATTTACGATAATACTGTCTGCACATTACTGAAGACACTTCATCATTCAATGGCTGATTTAGCCCCGTATAAAACAATCAGCGAACAGTTTGAATTCAGGAAATCGGTCATTTTATGGGAATTGGAACACGATCGTGTAGATCTTGACTCGATTGATATTATAATCGGAAGAGGCGGATTAACCTATCCGCTGAAATCGGGTGTTTACTACATCAATGAATTGATGGTTGAGCATTGCCGAACAGGTGTGATGGGCGAACATGCTTCCAATCTTGGCTCTTTGATTGCCAATGAGATTGCTCAGATGCATCCGGGTACAATTGCATTGATCGCTGATCCGGTGGTTACTGATGAGATGGATGATATTGCCAGGGTTTCCGGCCACCCGTTATTAGAAAGGTTATCGATATTTCATGCGCTGAATCAGAAAGCGGTTGCCCGTCAACATGCTTCTAAAATAGGAAGATTGTACGAAGAACTGGATCTGATCGTTGTTCACCTTGGTGGAGGCATTACGGTCGGAGCACATCATAAAGGTAGAGTGATTGATGTGAATAACGGACTTGACGGTGAGGGACCTTTTTCACCAGAGCGTAGCGGCACGCTTCCCGTTGGCGGATTAATCGGATTATGCTTTAGCGGAAAATATACGCAGGATGAAATGCGTTGTATGGTAAATGGTCAGGGGGGCCTCGTCGCTTACCTTGGAACCAACGATGCCCGTGAAGTTGAACTGGCGGTTAATCAAGGCGACGAAAAGGCCGCATTTTATCTTGAGGCAATGGCTTACCAGATTTCGAAATCAATTGGTGAAATGGCAACTGTGCTGAAAGGAAAAATTGATGGCATTTTAATCACCGGAGGTATTGCTTACGATAAAAATATGATGGCTTTGATCCGCGAACGGGTCGAATTTATAGCTCCTGTTTCGGTTTATCCGGGTCAGGATGAATTAAAATCACTGGCGATGAATGCTTTGATGGTTGCCAGGGGCGAAGTTGAAGCAATCGTTTACGATAAGACGGGAAAGTAAGAGGAAGTGAAAGGGAGAAGGGGAGAAAAGGCGAAAGGGCGAGTCTGAGCGAAGTTGTCTTGTCCTGAAATAGGTTTACAGAAAAAGTAAACTAAAATCAGGATTATGAAGACAAAAGTAAACTGTTTTCCGGATGAATTAAAGTTAAAGGTAGTTCAAGAGTATATGAGCACCGATGTGAG
>Ga0209430_1001041_pt1 | contig 22272 bp, 20 predicted proteins | sample BarGraIncub1133A_FD_184504 | JGI IMG/M metagenome (GOLD analysis project Ga0209430, IMG submission 184504) | Arctic peat soil microbial communities from Barrow, Alaska - Barrow Graham LP Incubations 11-33A (SPAdes) (version 2) | ecosystem: Environmental > Terrestrial > Soil > Wetlands > Peat... | reverse complement strand
CAATTGATCCCCTTGGCAGGGAAAAGGGATTCGGATACGGTGCGAATGTTGTGATGCCGAATCTTTCGCCGACGAGCGTGCGTGCGAATTACGCCCTTTACGACAATAAGATTTGTACCGGGGATGATGCCGTCGACTGTCAGAAATGCCTGAACGGGCGCATCCTGCGGTCCGGGAATATGCCGGATTACACTAGAGGCGACCACCGGGACTTCGTACCGGAGGACATACAGCCGTCCAATATTGTATAATGATACGGATTAGAAATTAAATAAGGAGAACCTTCATGGATCAGTTTTCGAGGACACAACTTCTTCTGGGACCGGAGGCGATGCAGACATTGTCGACTTCTGTGGTTGCTGTGTTCGGAATTGGCGGCGTCGGATCCTTTGCAGCAGAAGCCCTAGCAAGAAGCGGTGTCGGCGGGATAGCGCTTTTTGATGATGATACCATTTGTCTGACGAATATCAACCGGCAGCTGATTGCGACCCTTTCGACAGTAGGCAAGCCCAAGGTTGAAGTAATGAGGGACCGCATTCTTGATATTAATGCCTCTGCCAAAGTTGAAGTAAATGCTGTCTTCTATGGCGCGGATAATGCCGATGAATACGATCTGTCCCGTTATTCCTATATTATTGATGCAATAGACACGGTTTCCAGTAAGCTGATTCTCATCGAACGCGCCAAGGCGGCGAATGTTCCGATCATCAGCTGCATGGGCGCCGGCAATAAGCTCGACCCGACGACTTTTGAAGTCTCCGATATATATAAGACATCTGTCTGCCCGCTCGCCAAGGTAATGAGAAGGGAACTCCGTGCCCGGAGGATTGAATCCCTCAAAGTCGTGTATTCCAAAGAGATGCCAACCCCGCTTTCGGAATCAGAAGAGATCAGCTGCAGGAATAATTGCATCTGCCCCCCTGACAGCAAGAGAAACTGCGCCGTCCGAAGACAAGTGCCCGGCAGTATCTCCTTTGTGCCTTCCGTTGCCGGGCTGATTCTGGCCGGGGAAGCAATCAAGGATCTGACGAATATTCATTCCGCCCGAATGTGATGCTTCTTTGTGTCGTTGGATGATTTCAACAGCAGGGGTTTTACATGAAGCGGATTTATTCTCACAGACAGGCTTCCCTAAGTGCCAGCCTGCCACAGATAGAGAGGGATGAATATTTATGAAAGACGATACTATTTTGACACATGGTTACCGGGGGCCTGATCCCATTACAGGTGCCATAAGTTTTCCGATTTTTCAAAGCGCTACTTTCCGGCATAACGGACTCAACCAAAGTACGGGATATGATTATTCGCGTGCGGGAAATCCGACGCGCGAAGAACTTGAAAATATGATGGCTCTGCTGGAACAGGGTGAGAAGTGTTGGGCTTTTGCATCCGGTATGGCTGCTATTTCAACTGTTTTTCGACTTCTGAAGCCCGGTCAGCACGTACTTTTGTCGGAAGATCTGTACGGAGGCACTCACCGGCTTGCCGAGGAGATCTACAAACCATATGGAATTGATTTTGAATATGTCGATACTTCTGACATAGCTTGCCTGACTGCAGTGATCCGCCAGAATACATCGATGATATTTGTCGAGACTCCGTCAAATCCGATGATGAGAGTGACAGATCTGGCAAAGGTTCGTGAAGTGATTGCCCAAAGGGATATGCTGCTTGTTGTCGACAATACATTTCTCACACCTTACCTTCAGAAACCGATTATTCTGGGAGCTGATATTGTTGTGCACAGCGGAACAAAATACCTGTGCGGGCATAATGATGTTCTTGCGGGCTTTGTGATCGCGGGTAAGCGCGACGGGCTTGCGGAGAAACTGTCTCGTATTTCCATGTCTGAGGGGGCCATATTGGGAGCTTTTGACAGCTGGCTGATGATTCGAAGCCTGAAGACGCTTTCCGTGAGGCTTGAACGGCAGGAGAAAAACGCGCTGGAAATAGCCCGTTTTTTGTCAGGCCGGCCGGAGGTGACCGATGTTTATTATGTCGGATTGCCCTCTCATACGGGCTATGATACGAACAGGAACCAGGCAAAAGGGGCCGGAGCGATGATTTCTTTCCGCCTGTCCTCACGGGAGCTCGCAGTACACGTCCTGGGGAAACTTCACCTGATATTCTTCGCCGAAAGTCTGGGCGGCGTGGAGAGTCTTATCACGTATCCGATCGTTCAGACACATGCGGAGACGCCTGATATCCTTAAAGACAGGGTAGGAATAGACAACTGCCTTCTTCGCCTGTCGGTCGGGATTGAGGATGTAACAGATCTCATAGAAGATCTGACCCAGGCCTTTGTAAGCTTTGAAAATCCAGACAGAAGGGATGAATAATATGACAAAAGAAATAGGCATATTCGACCCGAATTCTTTTGATGAAGTAATAGAACGCAAAAACACCCGTGCGATAAAATACGATTATGCTCCTAAAAGAGGCGTCCCTGAAAACGCACTTCCGCTGTGGGTTGCTGATATGGATTTTCGTTCTCCGCCGTGTGTAAATGAAGCAATCGCGGAGCGTGCACGGCACGGCATCTACGGATATTCCGACACAATACCGGAATATTATCTTGCTGTCCAAAACTGGTATCGCACTCGATATGCCTATGATATAGATATTTGTAACATTGTTACTTCGCCCGGTATTGTTTTCGGACTGTTTACAGCTGTCTCGGCACTGACCAATAAAGGCGACTGTGTCCTCATTCAAGGACCGGTATACTATCCTTTCTCTGCGGCGGTCAACGACCTCGGGAGAAAGCTTGTAAATAGTCCGCTTGTATACAGGGACGGATGCTATTCCGTGGATTTTGAAGACTTTGAAAGAAAGATTGCGGAGAATCATATTCGACTATTCATCCTGTGTAATCCGCATAATCCTGTCGGGCGTGTCTGGTCAAAGGAAGAGCTGCTGAGGATGGGAGAAATATGTCTGGCACACGATGTATATATTGTCTCGGACGAGATTCATTCGGATTTTGTATATCCGGGACATCAGCATACAATCTTTGCATCGCTCTCCCCTGAGCTATCCAAAAGGACGATTACCTGCACGGCTCCAAGTAAGACATTCAATCTTGCGGGCCTTCAGATTTCCAATCTTTTCATCACGGATGAAGAATTTCGGAAGCGTTTTCTTGCCGCTATGAAAAAAACCGGTTACAGTCAGCCGAATCTGATGGGCATGATCGCCTGCCAGGCTGCATATGAAAACGGAGGACCGTGGCTTGACGCGCTGCTTATATATTTAGAGGAGAATATCCGCTATGTCAGGGACCGGGTCAGTAAGGATTTCCCCGGAGTTCGCCTTATTGAGCCGGAGGGAACATACCTTCTGTGGCTCGATTTCTCAGGACTCGGGCTATCCGACAACGAACTTCGTGAAAAGCTCGAGCAAAAAAGTCTCGTCTGGCTTGATCACGGAACGATGTTCGGGCCGGAAGGGGCAGGATTTCAGAGAATAAATATTGCCTGCCCGAAGGCAACGTTGGCAGAAGCACTTGACCGTATGAAAAGGGGGATCTATTCATGAGCAAAAAAATAAACAGAGAAGACGCATGGAACCTTCTTACCAAATACAACAAAGATGAGTTTCACTTGCGTCATGCAGAAATCGTCGAAGGTGTTATGCGCTATTTTGCCAAAGATCTGGAGGCCGGTGAAGAAGACTTCTGGGGAATTGTAGGTCTCCTGCATGATCTGGATTTCGAAGAGTATCCGGACCGGCACTGCATAAAATCACAGGAGATTATGCGGGAAGAGGACCTTGACGAACGCCTGATCCACGCGACGGCCAGTCACGGCTACTCGATAACCATTGATATGGAGCCGATTGATCTTATGGAGAAGATTCTATTCGCAACAGATGAGCTGACTGGCCTTATCGGCGCGGTCGCGCTCATGCGTCCCTCCAAAAGTGTACAGGATCTCGAGCTCAAATCCGTCAAGAAAAAATTCAAGACAGCGAATTTTGCAGCAGGCTGCTCACGGGATGTGATCCAGCGCGGGGCGGACATGCTCGGTTGGGATGTCGATGACCTGATCTCCCGGACGATTCTGGCAATGCGGACGATACCGGGCTGCTGATTTCCAACTTCCGGCATAAGGATTACAGTCGAAGGTTGCATATAAATATATGCAGTGCTCTGATGAATTGTAGATATGATTCAAGAGCATAAAAATCACTCACCACAACTGCGGATTTCGCCATAACGAAACAAGTGTAGATGTTTTTATTTAGATTTCGCTATAAATGGTGTATTATAATGCCATAGGGTTTGGGAAAGGATGTGGCGAAATGATGAAGCGAGAACTGTACATGTCAAGGATCCGCCCTTTTATGAATCGGGATCTTGTCAAGGTATTGACAGGGATCAGGCGTTCAGGAAAGTCCGTCATGCTGGAGTTGATACAGGAAGAATTACGATTGCAGGGTGTTTCAGAGGGACAAATTTTTTCGGTCAATCTGGAAAGCAAAAGAGATGTTTATCTCTCGTCGGTTGATAGGATTTATGATCATGTTCGCCAGTTCGTTTCCGATTCTTTCGGCAAAGTTTATTTGTTTTTCGATGAGATTCAGGAGATTGAAGGTTGGGAAAAGATGATCAACTCCTTTTTGGTCGATTTCGATGCTGATATCTATATCACAGGTTCAAATGCCAAGCTGCTGGCGGGTGAGCTGGCGACATATCTCGGAGGACGGTATGTGGAATTCAATATTTACCCGTTTTCGTTCAAAGAGGTATTGGATACCATGCCCGGCGCTGATCTTGCTGAGGCGTTTACGATTTATCTTACCAGAGGCGGCATGCCCTTCCTTTACCAGTTTCCGCTCGACGAAAAGAGTGCGATGCAATACCTCGGAGATATTTACAATTCGATCATCCTAAAAGATATAGCTACCAGAAACAAGATCCGAGATATAGAACTCCTTAAGCGGGTCATTCAATTTTTCCTCGCGAATATCGGGAATGCATTTTCGGCAGCAAGTATTTCGAAATACTTGAAAAATGAGTTGCGAAGTACCTCAACGGAAACCATCTACAACTACATTGATTATTGTAAAACGGCCTGTTTTCTTCATTTGGTCTCCCGTGAGGATATCATTGGAAAAAGGCTTTTACAGTTTCAGGAGAAAATATATATTACGGATCACGGGATTCGTGAAGCGGTATATGGGAATAACCTGCGTGACATCAATCAGACCCTTGAAAACATTGTTTACATGGAATTGCTTCGCCGGGGGTATCAGGTCAGAGTCGGAAAGGCAGGCGGTCAAGAAATTGACTTTGTCGCCGTGCGCGAGAATGAAAAGGTATATATTCAAGTGACGTATATACTTGCGGCAGAAGAGACCGTTGAAAGAGAGTTTTCGGTTCTTGAGTCTGTTTTGGACAATTATTCGAAATATGTTGTTTCGATGGATGATATTGACAGAGGAAGAAATGGAATTAGAAATGTTCATATACGTGATTTTCTATTAATGGAAAAATATTCATGAGATTATGAGGCACAGCATTTTCAAAAGTAGGGTAAAGGATAGATTTTAGTAATTCAATGTGATGAAAGGGTAATTTAGATGCAGTAAATATGCTTTCAAGGCCTCGGTCGAAAAGATCCGGTACGAAAAACTGACCGTCCCGGTCCTCGTCTACAACTTCGAAGTCGCTGATTTCCACACCTACAATGTTGGAAAAAGTAAGGTCCTGGTGCATAATACATGAAACAAAGACCAGATGGATCACTGTACGGCATTAATGCGGGAAAAAAAACAGCTGCCGGTGCAACTATTACAAGAGAAGCACAAGCAATATACGATTTAGAAGATGCCGGTTATACGATGTATTTCGTCCCTTATGATTGATAGAATGGCGTAAAAATGCTCAATTTGCGCAAGGGAGTTGCATCTATTTACTTGAACAAGAATGAGCAGGGACTTGTTAAGTCACACATGATAATGAGGTATTAGCCTGAACAAATTGAACGGAGAAACGCATGCAAATTCGAGACGTTCCCTTTGGGACAACTGACTGGAATGCTATTGATCCGACAATACACCCTGGTGTTACAGGGGAAGCCGTTTGGCACACTTTTGAAGAGGGAAATATCCGGGTACGTATGGTTGAGTATACACCCGGGTATCTTGCCGACCATTGGTGCAGCCGGGGACATGTGCTTTTGGTGCTGGAAGGTGAATTGATCACCGAACTTGAGGACGGATCAAAGCATATGCTCAAGGCCGGAATGAGTTATCAGGTGGCCGACGGGGCGAACCCGCACCGTTCTTATACCCGGACAGGTGCGAAACTTTTCATTGTCGACTGATTGATTTTCGCCTGTTTCTATTTGCAACAGTTCTGCTGTCATTCAGCCAAACGATTCGTAATTCCCGTCATTAAACAGAGAATGGTCTGCGGGCGAAGACAAAGTGATTTTTCCAGTATGACGATACGCACGAACGCTGAACCACTTCTCCGTTTGAGGATGAGGCATCAATCATTTCACCGTTACCAATATAAATGCCGGTATGACCGACTTTTTTGCCGCCTGTACTGAAAAACAAAAGATCTCCCGGCTTCAAATCATTCATGGAGGTAATTTTTTCCCAATCCTTATTCTTTGAAAATCCGGATGCGGTTGTGCGGTCGACAGATAATCCTGCCTGATTTAAGCAGTAATATACAAGTCCGGAACAATCGAAGGATTTAGGGCCGGTCCGGCCAAAAACATAAGGCTTGCCGATCTGTTCAGCAGCGAGGTTCAAAAAAGTGGAGATGTCGGCGCTTGATGCTTCTGCCTGCATGAGCTTCGACAATAATGTGGCTTCAACATCAGTAGTATCTGTAAAATAATTGAGCGGAGGGGTCTGTACAGCCGCGGAAATATTACCTTGCTGGGAATCCGGTGCATTAATGCCTGTTTGCTGAAAAGCCGGAGAAACATCTCCGGTATCTGCAGTTGCCGCCGATACATTGCTGGTCAACGTGACGGCTGTCAGCGCGATTGCGATTAATACAACAGAAACCTTTGATATATTGAGACGGTATTTTAGCTCTGGGTGTATAAGAACTGATGAGCTTAGATATGACAAATTTAAGCGCCGTTTGTTTATTAGTTTAATAATACTTTTAATCATCGAACCCTGCTTTCAAAAGGAATTAGTCACATGCATTTTTTAAATGATGCAAGAATTATGTGAAGATTTTATGTAGAATCCGATTTGTAATAGTCTCCCCTCACAAGACGCGCAGAGAATATAAGAAGTAGATATTGCCGAGGCTGTTCGCTGATTACCATTCCACAGCACAAAAGTACATGGTTTCGCATTATTTTTGAAAATTGCCTGAAATGCCTGTTGACAGATTTATACACAGGTATTATTATGGAAACACCAATCCGTACTAATTGAGTATGAATAGTACGAAATACTAGGAGGGATGCAGAATGTCACAGAAAAGAAATTGCCTGCACAGGGGGAAACTCATGCGATGTTGTATGGCGGCCGGACGAATGTGATTTACCATCTTGGATATATACAATATAATAAATATGCGTATTAAAGTGCTTGTGGAATTGACGGCCTCTCAGCCAGGGACGGCAATTAACCGGCTCGTTTTTCGTAAATCGACCTCTTATTAAGTTTGATGGAATAAAATTTTGATTAGAAAACATCATTTTCCGCGGCAAATACGTTGCATGTACGCCCTTAAGGAGGATATCACCATGACAAAGATTGCAAAAACACTAACTGACCTGATCGGCAACACACCCCTTCTGGAACTGTCCCGTTACAACACAGAGAACAAGACTGCCGCGACCATTATCGCAAAACTTGAATATTTTAACCCGCTCTCTTCCGTAAAAGACCGTATCGGATTTGCTATGATCAAGGACGGTGAGGAGAAAGGCAAAATCAACAAAGATACTGTCATAATCGAGCCAACCAGCGGCAATACAGGTATTGCACTGGCATTTGTAGCAGCCTCCCGTGGTTACCGTCTGATTCTTACCATGCCTGAGACAATGAGTATCGAAAGAAGAAGTCTTCTGACGGCACTCGGCGCGGAACTTGTCCTGACTTCAGGGCCGGATGGAATGCCTGGTGCCATTGCAAAGGCTGATGAACTCGCCAGGGGAATTGAGAACTCTTATGTGCCTCAGCAATTCAATAATCCGGCAAATCCGGAAATTCACAGAAAGACAACAGCCGAAGAAATCTGGCGGGATACAGACGGTGAAGTAGACATTTTCGTCGCAGGAATCGGCACAGGCGGAACAATCACCGGTGTCGGAGAAGTCCTTAAAGCCAAAAAGCCCGGCGTCAAAATAATCGCTGTTGAGCCTGCCGGATCTCCCGTGCTTTCCGAAGGCAGAAAAGGCCCGCATAAGATTCAGGGGATCGGCGCCGGCTTTGTACCCCAGGTACTCAACACGAAGATCTATGATGAGATTTTCCCTGTGGAAAATGATGATGCTTTCGCAACGGCCCGTGCTGTAGCCAAGTCGGAGGGGCTTCTTGTAGGAATTTCTTCCGGAGCTGCGTTATATGCGGCAACACAAATAGCCAAGCGCCCCGAAAACACCGGCAAAAAAATTATTGTCCTGCTGCCGGATACAGGAGAGCGCTATCTGTCCACGCCGCTCTTTAAGGATATCTAATTGCGCTGGCCAGGCCTGTGTAATGTCGCTCCCTCATGGTGAGGCAAACTCCAACTCTTTGCAGATTACCGGAAACGGTTCATCGTTTCCGGTAATTTTTGCGTTCAGTGTGAGCAGGTATATCTTTCTCACGCTCAGGATTCGCAGGTATGTCTTTCTCGCGCTCAGGTCCTCAGGATTCGCAGGTATATCTTTCTCGCGCTCAGGTCCTCGGGCTAGCGCCCTGCGTAAGAGCGCTCGAAAGACATACCTGCTCAAATAAGGCGCTCCGCGCCGAGGAAGTATATCTTTTTACGCTCAGTGAAGGAGCTCTGCGCTAAGGAAGTATAATTCCTTAGCACCCGCAGGGTGCGCACACAGGGAAGGGTAATATTTGTCGAGCGACCTTACGCAGGGCTGAAAGCCCGAGGACAGGGGGAGCGAGATAAATATTATCCTTCCCGTTGAGGACAGGGGGAGAGAGACAATTTCCTCACTTCCCATTTGACAAGATATTCAATAGATGATTCACTTATTGAATCAACAGCGTTTTTTGATTTTTGCGGGAGGTGCGTTCATGCTCAGAGAAGAGACTCTCCGCTATCTGCGGTATTCGGATCAGATCCTGACAGAGGAACATGACGAACTGATAGATTCAGCCATCGCAGAAGTAATTGCGTACGCTGCACCCCGCACGGTGCATCGTGTTTTTGACCTTAAGAATAAAGATGGATTGCTTACTGTTGATGCGGAAATTGACCTGCATTTTGCAGATCTCCAGAAACTTTTGGCCGGATGCACAAGCTGTCTTCTGATTGCAGGGACGCTCGGAATTCCGCTTGATCAGCGAATGCGGTACTATGCAAGTCTTGATATGGCTAAGTACGTTATAATGGACGCCGCAGCCAGCGCACTTGTCGAGGAAACATGTGATCTCCTTCAGGCATCACTGCCATTTTCACCGCTTACCTTTCGTTTCAGCCCCGGATACGGAGATGTTCCGATTACGCTGCAGAAACAGCTTCTTATGGTTCTGGATGCAGGCAGAAGAATTGGACTTACACTTACACCCACTATGCTGATGACGCCGCAGAAATCGATTTCAGGTATTGTCGGAATCGGCAGGGATAATGTTAAAAGAACCTGCAGCGGATGCCGCAGACATGATAATTGTGAATATAGGAGGAATAACACGGTATGTTATCAGATCAAATAAACACTGGTTTAAGTGCCAGGGAAATTCTCCTTACGAAACTCGGACAGACACCTCTGATTTTTGACGGAGGCATGGGTTCCCAGTTACAGGCCAGAGGTCTTGTGCCTGGCGAGCTTCCGGAGGCATACAATTTGACTCACCCGGATATCGTCATGGATATCCATCGGGAATATCTTGCCAGCGGTTCTTCCTGCATCCTTACAAACACATTCGGATCCAATCGTTACCGCGTAGAAGAGAGTCTCTTTTCACTTAAGGAGATTATTACCGCAGCCATTCAAAACGGCCGGTCGGCAATCGCACTTGAAAAGAACCGGTGCATTAAGGAAGGTATCGAAAAGGACTGTTTCCTGTTTTTGGATATGGGGCCGATCGGCCAGCTCATCGAACCGATGGGAACCCTTTCGTTTGATGATGCCTATGAGACTTTTAAGGAGCAGATCGTTTGCGCGGGGGATCAGGTTGATGCAATTCTGATTGAGACAATCAGTGATCTGTACGAGATGAAAGCTGCCGTTCTTGCTGCCAAAGAAAATTCGGATCTCCCTGTTTTTGCAACAATGACATTTGAGGCGAACAGGAAGACCCTGATGGGTACAAGTCCTGCTGCGATGGTAGCTTTTCTCGAGGGGATCGGCGTCGATGCACTCGGTGTAAACTGCTCGCTCGGGCCGAAGGAAATTGCACCGATTGTGGAGGAAATTCTGTCGGTTGCACGTATACCCGTAATTGTCCAGCCAAATGCCGGTCTGCCGACCTATTCGGGTAATAAGACAACATATAACGTGACTGTTGATGAATTTGCCTCCTATATACAGGGCTTTATACATGCCGGAGTGAGTGCTGTCGGCGGCTGCTGCGGAACGACTCCCGACTATATTCGAAGTGCCGCTTTGCTTCTTGAGGGGGAGACAGTCAAGGCACGATTCAATCCAGCACGCACCCGGATTACCAGCGGCAGCCAGTGCGTGACCCTCGGTGACCGCGTCGTCATCTGCGGCGAGCGGCTGAACCCTACCGGCAGGAAAAAGCTCAAGGAAGCACTTCTGCACCGGCGATATGAAGAGGTCCTTCATGAAGCGATCCTTCAGGAACGAGCCGGAGCGGACGTGCTCGATGTCAATGTCGGGCTTCCCGGTATCGATGAAGCTACCGTCATGGTCAAGGTGATTAGTATCATACAGGAAATTATTCAGCTTCCTCTCCAGATTGACAGCTCAAGTCCTGCCGTTCTCGAAAAGGCATGCCGTATCTATAACGGCAAGCCACTGATTAACTCCGTGAACGGCAAAAAAGAAGTGATGGAAGCTGTTTTTCCGATCGTCAAAAAATACGGTGGGGTGGTTCTTGGCCTTACACTGGATGAAGACGGGATTCCCCTTTTAGCAGAAGGTCGTCTTGCCATTGCACGCCGGATTGTTGAGACCGCAGAAAGCTACGGGATTGACCGGTCCGATGTGATTATTGACTGTCTGGTTCTTACGGCATCCGCCCAGCAAAAAGAGGTCATGGAGACCTTGAAAGCCTTAAATCTTGTGAAAAACGAGCTCGGTGTCCATACCGTCCTCGGGTGCAGCAATGTTTCCTTTGGCCTCCCGAACCGTCCGCTCATCAATAAGACTTTTATGGCGATGGCACTGTTTGCAGGACTTGATCTTCCGATCATGAACCCGCTTGACAGGGATCTTATGGCAACCGTTGACGCTTATGAAGTGCTTTCCTATAAAGACATAGACAGTGCTCGATACATACACAGGCATGCGGCCGATCAGGCTGCTCCTGCCGGCGTTGCTTCCGGTTCGGTTCTGTCCGGCTCACCCCGGGAACAGGTTCAGAGCAGTACCGGTATGTCACTTGCCGATATGATTGTTACCGGAATGAAAGCGCAGATCGAAGAGAAGACGCGTGATGCACTCAAAACCAGTACTTCCATGCAAATTATTAACGAAGATCTGATTCCCGGTTTAAACGAAGTCGGAAAAAAATACGAGTCCGGCCATCTTTTTCTTCCGCAGCTCATTCTTTCCGCTGAGACTGCCAAACTGGCCTTCGGCGTGATCAAAGAAACCTTTTCAGTAAGCGAGAAGCAGGGGAAGGGACCTATCCTCATGGCAACTGTTGAAGGCGATATTCATGATATCGGTAAAAATATCGTACGCGTCATTCTGGAAAGTTATGGTTTCCAGGTCATTGATTTGGGTAAGGATGTTCCCGTCGATAAGGTGGTCGAGGCTTTTCTGAAATTCAAACCCAGGATGATCGGTCTTTCCGCCCTGATGACCACCACTGTCTATTTTATGGAAAAGACCATCATGCGCCTTAAAGAGCACAAAGACATTTGTCCGATAATGGTTGGCGGAGCTGTACTTACTGTTGAAGTTGCCAGGGAAATCGGCGCTGACCATTATTGCAAAGATGCCCTTGCGGCTGTCGAACTTGCACAGAAATTAATCCGGAACTGATCTGAAAATGAAGTGCATTTCATTTATACCGGCAGCCTCTTTTGTTGGCCGGAATTTTGAGGGAAATGATGTAATCCAGTCCGCACTGCCTTTTTCTTGTGGTAAAATTAGTGTGCTGAGTCTGCCGGAATCGTCCGGCAGCGGCTTTTTTTTGAGATAAAAGAAACGACATAAGAAAGAATAACACTTTGGAGGATATGAATATGAATATTGAGATGCTGCACCCTGCAGATCAGATTGTCATGATCATGGAAAGAATATATAAATACGGCCTGACGACTACATCAGGCGGGAACCTTTCGATTATGGATGATAACGGCGACATGTGGATCAGTCCGGCTGGAATTGATAAGGGAACTTTAACGCGCAAGGACATTATTTGTGTAAAAGCGGACGGAACAATCGAAGGAATCCACCGCCCGTCAAGCGAGTATCCTTTTCATAAGCATTTATATGTTGTGAGACCCGACATAAAGGCGGTTCTGCATGCCCATTCACCCGCACTGGTCGCTTTCAGCATTGTAAGGAAGATACCTGATACGCATCTGATTCCCAACGTCAATCAGGTCTGCGGGGAAGTTGGAATGGCAGAATATGGACTGCCCGGCAGTGACGAACTCGGCGACAAAATTGCCAGGGTTTTTGCTAAGGGTTTCAATACAGTTATTCTGGAAAATCATGGCGTAGTCGTAGGCGGACTATCCCTCTTCAAAGCATTTATGGCATTTGAGACGCTTGATTTCTGTGCGAGACTCGAAATAGATGCTCATAAAATAGGCGCGCCCAAGGCTCTGAATCAGGAGAAAATAGATCTTTCCGCCAAAAAGCAGCACGTGTCGATGGATGAATTTGTCCCGGAATCTTTCAGCAGTGCGGAAAGAGACGCCAGAAGAGAGATGTGTGAATTAATTCATCGTGCCTACGATCAGCAGCTTTTCACGAGTACGCAGGGTACTTTTTCCCAGCGGCTTGATGAAAAATCATTTATAATTACACCATATTCTTTGGATAGAAAATATATTGATTCTGAGGATCTGGTCCGCATTGAGGGAAATCTTAAGGAAGCTGGGAAGACGCCGAGTCGTTCTGCGCTTCTCCATAAGATGATTTACGATAAACATCCGAATATCAACTCTATTATCATTGCACATCCGCCGCACGTTATGGCTTTTGCTGTTACGGAAGAAAATCTCGATTCAAGAACTATTCCGGAGAGCTACATTCTGATGAGAAACATCCCGAAGATCCCTTTCGGGGCCAGCTTTATGCAGCCCAAAATGACTGCGGAAGTTTTCTCGAAAACAACTCCGATCATCATGCTGAAGAATGACTGCCTCATTGTTACCGGCAGCAGCCTCCTGAATGCTTTTGACCGTCTTGAGGTTGCCGAATACAGCGCCAAAGCGATCATTGCCTCCAGGAACATCGGAAAAATTGTAGCAATTGACGATGCCCAGATAGAGGAACTCGAAATTGCTTTTAAGCTGGACAGATAAGGAGTCAGCATCTACATGGCGAGAACACGAAAAAAGAAAAATATCCCCCAGAGAATGCACGCATGTTCAGCATATTGGTTTCCGGTTCCCGTATCCAACCGGGGGCATTGGCGCGAAGCATGCCGGATGGCGCCGGAGACGCCGTTATTTCTTGAACTTGGCTGCGGCAAAGGCGATTTTGCGGTTGAAATGGCGCAGCAGCATCCCGAGGTCTGCTATATTGCACTTGAAAAAGACGAATCGGTTATTCTTGCCGCAATTGAAAAGGCAGCGGCTATTGGCATGACGAATCTGTTTTTTATATGGACGGATGTGGTCCTTCTGAAAAATTATTTTGCAGAGGGGGAGGTGGACCGTATATTTATCAATTTCTGCGATCCGTGGTCCCGGAAAGACAAACCGAAAAGGCGTCTTACACACCGTGATTATCTGGAAACGTATAAGCTCCTCCTCAGAGGAAAAGGCGAGATCCATTTTAAAACGGATGATAAGACACTATTCGGGTTCTCGCTTATAGAGTTTGCCGATTCAAGCCTTGTTCTTTGCAACCAGACATACGACCTGCATAACAGCGAATGGGACTGCAGCAATATCCGCACAGAGTTTGAACAGAAATTTGCTGATCAGGGAATTACGATTTGCAGGGTAGAGGCGCACAAAGTTGCCGCCTTCTGACAAATGAAAATTGTTTCTGTATTGATATAGGTCAGAATGTGTAAGTTTTCGTTTAGAATATGTGCTTTTTTCTACCGGGATTAACACGTATTCTGTTGTAATTTTGGACTGTTTGCGGTAAAATCTTTCTGGTGCTTAGCACAAACAGCAGAATTAGCCCTTGCATAAGGGAATACTAGGAGGAATAAACATGGCAGTAAAAGTAGGAATCAATGGATTTGGTCGTATTGGACGTTTGGTTTTCCGTGCTTCAGTTGCGAACCCCAACATCGAAGTTCTTGGAATTAATGATCCTTTCATCGATCCTAAGTACATGGAATACATGCTCAAATATGATACCGTACATGGTGTTTTTGACGGAACAATTGAAGTCGGAGAAGATTTCATCGTTGTAAACGGAAAGAAAATTAAAGTTTTTGCCTGTATGAACGCTTCTGAGATTGATTGGAAGTCTGTTGGTGCCGAGTATATCGTAGAGTCGACTGGAGTTTATACAACAATCGAAAAAGCATCAGCCCACCTTGTTGGCGGCGCTAAGAAAGTTATTATTTCCGCTCCTTCCGCTGACGCCCCCATGTTCGTCATGGGCGTTAACCAGGATAAGTACAACAAAGAGATGACAGTTGTTTCCAATGCTTCCTGCACAACCAACTGTCTGGCTCCTCTTGCTAAAGTTATTAACGACAATTTCGGCATCGTCGAGGGTCTTATGACTACCGTTCATGCTACTACAGCAACACAGAAGACCGTTGACGGCCCTTCGAAGAAGGACTGGAGAGGCGGCCGCGGTGCAGCTTTCAACATCATCCCTTCTTCCACCGGTGCAGCTAAGGCTGTCGGCAAGGTTATTCCTGAACTCAACGGTAAGTTGACAGGCATGGCTTTCCGCGTTCCGACAGCTGACGTTTCCGTTGTTGACCTTACTGTCCGTCTTGAGAAGGGTGCTTCCTATGACGAGATCAAGGCTGTTATCAAGAAGGCTTCCGAATCACCTGAACTCAAGGGTATTCTCGGCTATACCGAGGATCTCGTTGTTTCTTCAGACTTCATTCACGATGCACGCACATCCATCTTTGATGCTGATGCCGGTATCGCACTGAACGCCAACTTTGTGAAGCTCGTTTCGTGGTATGACAATGAGTGGGGCTATTCAAACAAAGTTCTTATGCTCATCGAGCATATGGCTAAAGTAGACGCGAAGTAATTTCGAAAAACTATTACAATTTTCATGCAAATTGAGGGAGTTCCTTATGATGGCTGTGCCATTGTCGGGACCTCTCTTTTTGTTTTCTTCATTTCGCGATATAATGTTATTGTTTTCATTATCCCAAACATGAAAAATGACAATTAGGAGGAAATGCATATGGCACTGTTTGATCCAAAGGCGAAGACGATTGCGCAACTGCAGAAATCCACAGACGAGAAAAATGTGAGCATCAATCGCTATTTCGATGAAATTGGAAGACTTTATTATGGACAGTATCGGGATGCTTCTGCAGACGTATCAAAGGATATAAATTCCAGATGCGATGCTATTACCGCGTTATATACAGACATTGAGGCTAATAAGCTGAAGATTCTTTTTGAAAAGGGCTTGAAGCTTTGTACTTCCTGTAAAAGGGAAAACCCGCTTGAACACGCTTTCTGTTCCACTTGCGGTGCAAAATTCCCCGAGGGCTCTGACAAACAGGTTGATCTTCCCGTATCCATTACGGTAGTTCCGGTTATTCCTGTTTCTTCGGAAGCAGAAGATGAAATTCCTTCCGTGCCGGCCCAAGCGGACGAAGAAAAAGCACCGGATTCACTTGAGACGGTGCCGTTTGAAACTGTGCATGAAATAGCAGAAGAAGAGAATTCTGAAGCTGTTAAGGCACCGGATAATCAGGAGCAGCCATTCTGAATCGACGCATCGACACAACCATAATATTATAACACTTACAAATTAGATTCGCAGTATTCTTTGTTACGAGCTTTTTCTTTTGGTTACGTATAATGATGGTAAGGACTTCGAAAGAAGTTCTTTGAAAAGAAGCCGGAAGGAAGTGATTCTATGAAAATCACGACACAGGGGATCGGAATTCACGTTGGAGACAGGCTAGAGGAGAAGATAGCGGATAAACTTACTAAGTTTAACAAGTACTTTGGGGAAGATGCTGCTTTTACCATCAAGGTTCGTCCGGAACGTGACATCAAGAAGGTTGAGATCACATTAAGGCTTGAAAATCACATTTACCGAGCTGAGGCCAAGGACGAAGAGATTTTATCTGCTGTCGACCGTACCGTCGATAAGCTGGAGTCTCAGATCCGCAGACAGAGGACAAGAATTGAGAAACAGATTCACGATTACTCGTACATGAAGGAGTATTTGAACGATCTCGTGAATTCTGAGGATGAAGATGAGTACGAAGAGAAGACAATCATCAAGCGTAAGACTTTTGCACTGGTTCCAATGACCAAGGACGATGCAGTTTTACAGATGGAAATGCTGGGACACAGCTTTCTGGTATATCTTGATGCTGAGACCGGAAATGTGTGTGTTGTATATAAGCGCAAGGACGGTAATTATGGTCTGATCGAGCCTACCTACTGATTCTGGTTGATTCTGGTTGATTCTGTTCCGGTCTGGTTTGTCTAAGTTTTATGGCAGACTCTTTCTGACACGGTTTGCATGGTTCGGCATTGTTTGACACAGTTTTGAACGGTTTGACTCTGTTTGAATGAGTTTGGTTCTGTATGATTCTGGTGGATCCGGCTTAACGTGGTTGATCTGGTCGATTCTGGTTGGTTGAGTATTTTTAGTTATATTATGGTACCGTCTGGTGCGCGTCCGAGGCTGTCTCTGCAAAGAGGCAGCCTCATTTTGTGGTATAATGGACCACACTTATCACATAAATGAGACCGACTTTAGGAGGAACATATTTTGAGCGAAGCGAACTATTTTGATGATAATAACGGAGTACCATTGGAAGAGAATCTTCTTACAGGACTCAATCCCGAACAAAGAAGAGCCGTCTGCCATGATGAGGGACCGCTCTTGATTCTGGCAGGTGCCGGTTCAGGTAAAACGCGTGTTATTACCATTCGTATTTCTTATCTGGTTCGTGTCCGCCATGTAAGACCTTCTGCCATTCTTGCCATAACATTTACCAACAAAGCGGCCGCAGAAATGAAGGAACGCATTCGTGACCTTGTCGGAGAGATGGCATCATATATGTGGGTGGGCACATTTCACTCGATGTTTGCACGTATTTTGCGCCGCCATGCCGATCTGATGCTGTTTGAGAAGAATTTTGCGATTCTCGATTCGGACGATCAGCAGAAAATTATTAAAGAATGTATTTCCGATCTTAACTTGAATGATAAGATTTTTGTGCCGCGGGCTGTACATGCGGAGATCAGTAAGGCCAAAAACGAACTGATTTCACCGGAGGACTTTGAAAGGGAAGCGGGCCCTGATTACCGCCGCCAGAAAATTGCAGCGATTTACCGGAAATACCAGGAGAAGCTTCGTGCCAGCAATGGTATGGATTTCGACGATATTCTTTATTTTGCCGTTGTTCTGTTGAAGAGAAATCCGGAAGTTCTTAATTTTTATCAGGAACAGTTTAAATACATCCTTGTTGACGAGTATCAGGATACCAACCACGCCCAGTACATCCTGATTCTCATGCTTGCGAAAAAATACAGGAATTTGTGTGTTGTCGGAGACGATGATCAGTCGATTTATTCATTTCGCGGAGCCAATATCCGAAACATTCTGGATTTTGAAAAAGATTTTAAAGACACAACGGTGATTAAACTGGAGCAGAACTATCGTTCGACATCTAATATTCTCGAAGCAGCAAACACCGTCATCAGGAACAACCGGGGACGCAAAGCCAAAAAATTGTGGACGGAGTTTGATCCCGGAGAAAAAATCACATATTACTGCGCCGACCACCACGGCGCTGAAGCATACTATGTCACCGACCAGATTCAAAAGCTTGTTAAAGCCCAAAAGTTCAAATACGGGGATATGGCCGTTCTCTACCGCCTCAATGCCCTCTCCAGAACGATCGAATCTGCTTTCCGCGATCAGGGAATCCCATATCGCGTATACGGGGGACAGCGATTCTATGACCGTAAGGAAATCAAGGATATTCTGGCTTATCTGCGTCTGATTATGTCTCCTTCGGACAATTACGCATTTGACAGGATTATTAACGTGCCCAAGCGCGGTATCGGTGATACAACAGTTGACAGGGTGAAGGAACTTGCTGTCGAGTCGGGGATGAGTTATCTGCAGGTGTGCTCCCAGGCGCCGCAGTACCCTGAGCTTGCAAGGGCATCACACAAGCTTCAGCAGTTTTCTTACATGCTGGATGCATTCAGACAGAAGATCATGGAGAATTCAATGAGTTTTTCTGAATACATCGAATATGTGCAGGATCAGTCGGGAATCATGCAGGAGATCATTGAGCAGAAAGAGAAAAAAGGCGAGACGGTTGATCGTATTGAGAACTTAAGGGAGCTGCTTTCCGAAGCGGTTGAGTTTGAAGCGCGCCGCAAAGGCCAGGCCAAAGAAAAGGATATATTGGATCAGGAATTGGGAGGGGATGCACTTTCAGATTCATACAGCCATGAGGATACGACATATGATACGGACCTTAAGGGACTTTTGCAGTCATATCTCGAAAATGCCGCGCTCTATTCTGAAGGCGACAATGAGGGAACAGATGATGATTTTGTTCGCCTTTTGACGATTCACAGTGCCAAAGGTCTGGAATTCGGTGTGGTGTTTTTGATTGGAACCGAGGAAGGAATATTCCCTGGCACGCGTTCCATGGGTAACGAGGAGGCTATTGAAGAGGAGAGACGGCTCGCTTATGTTGCGATTACACGCGCCAGAAAGAAGCTCCATATCACTTCTGCAAGAAGCCGCATGCTGTTTGGGCAGACACAGGAATTGCCGCCGTCACGTTTTATACGTGAAATAGATCCTGCTTATCTGGAAAGTATCGGGGCGTCAAGACGCTCATTTGTCGACGATGGTCCTTCTGCCCGCACCGCGCAGTCAACGTCGGCGGGCAGCGCCGGGGCAGCGGGATATTCCGCCGGGCTTCATCCGTTTGGAACCACAGCTTTCGGTGCGCCAAGACCTGCTCCGGCAGGCAGTGCAGCCGGAGGTGACGACAGCTGGCTGACGCCCGAGACAATCTCAAAAGGAATGCCTGTCCGTCACCCCCGTTTCGGTAAGGGTACGGTGGTGTCCGTTGAAAAAGTTGCAGGGGACGCACTTGTTTGTGTGGCTTTTGAAAATAAAACGACAAGAAACATGTTGGTCAGACAGGCAAAGCTGGTTAAGTGCTGACCGGAAATCGGTCATTTCAGCTCTTGTGATATAATTGTATTCAAACAAGGAGGTAGCTTTTTGATGGGTGATTTCGATAAAGAACAGAACCTTTTTGATGAGTTCTCCTCCGCGTCTGCCGGAGTTCCTGCCGCTGCGGATTCGACGGATAACCCGAGAGATCAGGAATTACTCGCCCTTCTGCGTGATAACAGGGAGAAGTATCTTTCACCCTATGCATTTCGAAGCAGGGACAGCCGCGGGCGCAGATTTCATGAAGACCCCTGTACGGTGCGGTCGGATTTTGAGCGCGATACGGGAAGAATCATTTATTCCCAGGCATTCAGGCGTCTGCGTCACAAGACACAGGTTTTCTTCAATCCACAGAATGACCATATCTGCTCCCGTATTGAACATGTAATTTACGTTAACTATATTGCGACTACAATCGCAAAGGCTTTGAACCTGAATCTTGATCTTGTTCAGGCGATATCGCTGGGTCATGATATCGGCCACTCGCCCTTCGGGCATTCCGGTGAAAAAACTCTGAACGCTTGTGTTAAGAAGATCGACCCGGACCTGTTTTTCCAGCATGAACTGCAAAGCCTTCGTGTAGCGGATCTGCTTGCCGTACGAAGCGGAAGGAAGGGCGAAGGTCTGAACCTTTCCTTTGAAGTCAGGGATGGAATAGTCTCTCACTGCGGCGAAACATATAGTGAATACAGGCTTTGTCCGGACAGGGACAAGCTTACCGATTCAATCCTGCTGCGGCACAACGGACACCATCTGCTTCCTGCGACACTGGAAGGCTGTGTGGTGAGGATAGCAGACAAAATTGCCTATGTAGGCAGGGATATTGAGGATGCAGCGCGTGCCGGCATTCTGGAATTTGAGGATATTCCCCCCGCGATTACTTCAACCCTCGGCAGTACGAATTCGCAGATTATCCATACCCTTGTCACGGATATTATTCACAACAGCCTCAATAAAGATGCGATCATCCTGTCCGACGAATCGGGTAAGGCTATGGAGGCGCTTCTCAACGAAAACGTACAGCGCATCTATCAGTCCGACAAAATTAAAAAATATGAAATACGCGTACAGACGACTGTGGAAGGCCTGTTCGATGCATTATTGTCTTCTTTGTCCGACCCTCAGAAAGCACTGGCATCCGGGAACCAGGTTTTTGCGGGCCTTGCCGGATACAGTCTGGCCTATCCTGATCCGGATGCCTCCATTGTTCAGATAGTTACCGACTATATCGCCGGAATGACCGATTCTTTTGCGAACAAATGTTATGAATCCATTTATTGGGTGTGAGGTAAGATGTATGCAGCAGAATGAGATTTTGAACAGTTCCGATACAAATGAAAACGTGGAATATTCTTTTTATGCCATGATGGACCGCATGCAGTATATTAACCGCTGGGGGCTGATGCGCAATAACCGCATGGAAAACCTTAAAGAACACAGCATGGACGTTGCCCTTGTTGCACATGCACTTGCTGCAATCAGAAACTGCATCTGCCTCGGGGAAAGACAAAAGGTCGATCCTCTCTTTGTAATGGGTGCTGCCATTCTTCACGATGCATCTGAGATTATTACCGGTGATCTTCCGACTCCTATCAAGTACCGTAATCCTGAAATAACACAGGCGTACAAAAAAGTCGAAGGGCAGGCGACCGATACGCTTCTTTCCCTTTTGCCGGAAGTCATGCGCCCGGAGTACAGGGAACTTTTCTGTCCGGACCGTTCAGATCCTGTGAAAGAAGAAGCGTACCATCTTGTTAAGGCTGCAGACCGAATCTGCGCATACATTAAGTGTATCACGGAAGAGAATTCCGGAAACCATGAGTTCTCTTCTGCCAAAATGACAATTTTAGCCTCCATAGAGAAACTGGATTATCCTGAAGTTATCTATTTTATGGAGCATTTTATTCCTGCCTACGGGATGACTCTTGATGAAATCAGTAAATAGCCGGGAGATTAGTGTGAGACATAATATTCGACTGTTGTATTTCAGTCTGGCCTGCTTCGTGCTGATTGCAGGTATAACAGCGGCAATTTTGCTTTCCGTTGTTATTTTTTCGACGGGTCCCTCTTTTACGACTTCTGCTGACGAAAAGGCGATTATCAGCCGGACCCTTGAATTGACACAACCGAAGACACAGTCACAAGCGGAGGCGCTGCGTTCCAATACTGTCTGGCAGGACGAAATTGCCTCGGGACAGCTTACTGTCTCCGAGTTTCTCCGCGTATCCTTTACCGGGACACAATACCTTCTTGAGGGTAAGGACGACGCCGCTTTTGCGAAGGATCTCGCCTATGCGGTTTATGGAGGAGAAGACAAAGCCGGCGATTTGGCTTTTGCTCTTGTGGAAGATTCACGGGTATATGTTATTGAACAGACGCTTGGCGCTGTAAATATTACATATGTACCCCCGGCAATGGA